>ERZ773192.1103-NODE-1103-length-29511-cov-18.407116_pt1 | contig 29511 bp, 29 predicted proteins | sample MGYA00581010_ERZ773192 | MGnify/ENA primary metagenome ERZ773192 (study PRJEB29015, sample SAMEA2737741) | human gut metagenome | biome: human gut; feature: human-associated habitat; material: faeces | place: China | collected 2012 ...
GGCTCCTCATCCTAATGTGCAATTTTTCGTGACATATTCGCCATTCATCGCCGTCTCCGTCATGCTTAGGGAAACGCATGACGGAGGACACCATGAAAAGAAAAAAACTGACGGAAGCCGACGTCACGGCCGAATCCGTTTTTATGCTCAAGCGGCGCCAGATGCTGAAAATGCTGGGCATCAGCGCGACCGCGCTTTCCCTTCCCGCCGCCGCGCAGGCCGACCTGCTGGACTGGTTTAAAGGCCACGACCGCCCACCAGCGCCAGCGGGCAAGGCCCTGGAGTTTGCTAAACCCGCCGAGTGGCAGGCTAATCTGACGCTCACCCCGGAAGATAAGGTCGCCGGTTACAATAATTTTTATGAATTCGGCCTCGATAAAGCCGATCCGGCGGCGAACGCGGGTAGCCTGCGCACCGATCCCTGGACGCTCACCATCGGTGGCGAAGTGGCGAAACCTCTGACCCTTGACCATGACGATCTGACCAAACGCTTCCCGCTGGAAGAGCGCATTTATCGTATGCGCTGTGTGGAAGCCTGGTCGATGGTGGTCCCCTGGGTCGGCTTCCCGCTGCATAAACTGCTGGCGCTGGTGGAGCCCACCAGCAGCGCGCGCTATGTGGCCTTCAAAACCCTCTATGCTCCGGATCAAATGCCCGGCCAGAAAGACCGGTTTATCGGCGGGGGGCTCGCTTACCCTTACGTGGAGGGGCTACGGCTGGATGAAGCGATGCACCCGCTGACGCTACTCACCGTCGGGGTGTATGGCAAAGCGCTGCCGCCGCAAAACGGCGCGCCGGTCCGCCTGACCGTGCCGTGGAAGTACGGTTTTAAAGGCATAAAATCCATTGTTAGTATCGAGCTGACCCGCGAGCGGCCGCCAACCACCTGGAACCTGGCGGCGCCGGACGAATACGGCTTCTTCGCCAACGTCAATCCGCACGTCGATCACCCCCGCTGGTCGCAGGCTAGCGAGCGGTTTATCGGCGCCGGCGGCGTGCTCGATGTGAAGCGTCAACCGACGTTGCTGTTTAATGGCTATGCCGACGAAGTGGCGTCGCTGTATCGCGGCATGAATCTGCGGGAGAACTTCTAGTGCGTTTCACCGTCAAACAGATCGTCTGGCTGAAGGTTTTACTTCACCTTGCGGGGTTTTTGCCGCTGGTCTGGTTATTCTGGGCCGGGCACCAGGGCTACTTGAGCGCCGATCCAGCCAAGGATATCCAGCACTTTACCGGCAGAATGGCGCTTAAGTTTCTGCTGGCGACGCTGCTGGTCTCTCCGCTGGCGCGCTATGCGAAGCAGCCATTATTGATTCGCGTTCGTCGCCTGTTAGGTTTATGGTGCTTTGCCTGGGCGACGCTACGCTTAGCCCCTTACTTATTTCTGGTACCATGGGGTGAATAATCTGATTTTGTTTGACTACAAATTAATCACTCGAACCTATTTAATGCTGAGCATTGTCAATCGGTTAATTTTGCGTGCTTTAGCATTCACATCTATCCAGACGATGCAGTGAAAATTGGGTAATCCCCAGCAACCGCTGCGTAATGTCGTCTATCTTGTCGCGATCCTGGCATCCCTACATTATTTGTGGTCTGTGAAGATTATCTCATTGCAGCCCCTCATCTTCGCAGGGCTGGCCTTACAGCTTTTCACCTTACGTTATAAGAAGTTCCGTCGATGATGGCGCTAATTTCGTGAATTGTGCGGCTTGTTGCAAATTACACGGTGTTGAAGGTTATTTACATGTTAGCTGTTGATTATCTTCCCTGATAAGACCAGTATTTAGCTGCCAATTGCTACGAAATCGTTATAATGTGCGACCTCGTCCTCCCTGACGCAGTTTTTGCGCTGCGGAAAAGGTGACATTGGCGCAACGAAGGTATATTTTGTTTTTTGCCGGAGGATAGCAGCAGATCGCTGCACAATGTCCGTCAAGTCTAACATTGACACTCTGGGGCAAAATAGACCGGCGTCCCGGCCTGCTGGAATTTATCGCTATGCATACAGCTGTCGGGGCATACGCTTTACAGACGGCGGTGAAACGCCTGTCACAATCACACTAAACAAAGAGTACGGAACCCACTCATGGATATTCGTAAGATTAAAAAACTGATCGAGCTGGTTGAAGAATCAGGCATCTCCGAACTGGAAATTTCTGAAGGCGAAGAGTCAGTACGCATTAGCCGTGCAGCTCCTGCCGCAAGTTTCCCTGTGATGCAACAAGCTTACGCTGCACCAATGATGCAGCAGCCAGCTCAATCTAACGCAGCCGCTCCGGCGACCGTTCCTTCCATGGAAGCGCCAGCAGCAGCGGAAATCAGTGGTCACATCGTACGCTCCCCGATGGTTGGTACTTTCTACCGCACCCCAAGCCCGGACGCAAAAGCGTTCATCGAAGTGGGTCAGAAAGTCAACGTGGGCGATACCCTGTGCATCGTTGAAGCCATGAAAATGATGAACCAGATCGAAGCGGACAAATCCGGTACCGTGAAAGCAATTCTGGTCGAAAGTGGACAACCGGTAGAATTTGACGAGCCGCTGGTCGTCATCGAGTAACGAGGCGAACATGCTGGATAAAATTGTTATTGCCAACCGCGGCGAGATTGCATTGCGTATTCTTCGTGCCTGTAAAGAACTGGGCATCAAGACTGTCGCTGTGCACTCCAGCGCGGATCGCGATCTAAAACACGTATTACTGGCAGATGAAACGGTCTGTATCGGCCCTGCTCCGTCAGTAAAAAGTTATCTGAACATCCCGGCAATCATCAGCGCCGCTGAAATCACCGGCGCAGTAGCAATCCATCCGGGTTACGGCTTCCTCTCCGAGAACGCCAACTTTGCTGAGCAGGTTGAACGCTCCGGCTTTATCTTCATCGGCCCGAAAGCAGACACCATTCGCCTGATGGGCGACAAAGTATCCGCAATCGCGGCGATGAAAAAAGCGGGCGTCCCTTGCGTACCGGGTTCTGACGGCCCGCTGGGCGACGATATGGATAAAAACCGTGCCATTGCTAAACGCATTGGTTATCCGGTGATTATCAAAGCCTCCGGCGGCGGCGGCGGTCGCGGTATGCGCGTAGTGCGCGGCGACGCTGAACTGGCACAATCCATCTCCATGACCCGTGCGGAAGCGAAAGCTGCTTTCAGCAACGATATGGTTTACATGGAGAAATACCTGGAAAATCCTCGCCACGTCGAGATTCAGGTACTGGCTGACGGTCAGGGCAACGCTATCTATCTGGCGGAACGTGACTGCTCCATGCAACGCCGCCACCAGAAAGTGGTCGAAGAAGCGCCAGCACCGGGCATTACCCCGGAACTGCGTCGCTACATCGGCGAACGTTGCGCTAAAGCATGTGTTGATATCGGCTATCGCGGTGCAGGTACTTTCGAGTTCCTGTTCGAAAACGGCGAGTTCTATTTCATCGAAATGAACACCCGTATTCAGGTAGAACACCCGGTTACAGAAATGATCACCGGCGTTGACCTGATCAAAGAACAGCTGCGTATCGCTGCCGGTCAACCGCTGTCGATCAAGCAAGAAGAAGTTCACGTTCGCGGCCATGCGGTGGAATGTCGTATCAACGCCGAAGATCCGAACACCTTCCTGCCAAGTCCGGGCAAAATCACCCGTTTCCACGCACCTGGCGGTTTTGGCGTACGTTGGGAGTCTCATATCTACGCGGGCTACACCGTACCGCCGTACTATGACTCAATGATCGGTAAGCTGATTTGCTACGGTGAAAACCGTGACGTGGCGATTGCCCGCATGAAGAATGCGCTGCAGGAGCTGATCATCGACGGTATCAAAACCAACGTTGATCTGCAGATCCGCATCATGAATGACGAGAACTTCCAGCATGGTGGCACTAACATCCACTATCTGGAGAAAAAACTCGGTCTTCAGGAAAAATAAGACTGCTAAAGCGTCAAAAGGCCGGATTTTCCGGCCTTTTTTATTACTGGGGATCGACAACCCCCATAAGGTACAATCCCCGCTTTCTTCACCCATCAGGGACAAAAAATGGACACTCGTTTTGTTCAGGCCCATAAAGAGGCGCGCTGGGCGCTGGGGCTGACCCTTTTGTATCTGGCAGTTTGGTTAGTAGCCGCTTACTTATCTGGCGTTGCCCCCGGTTTTACCGGCTTTCCGCGCTGGTTTGAGATGGCCTGCATCCTGACGCCGCTGCTGTTTATTGGACTGTGCTGGGCGATGGTGAAATTTATCTATCGCGATATCCCACTGGAGGATGACGATGCAGCTTGAAGTAATTCTACCGCTGGTCGCCTATCTGGTGGTGGTGTTCGGTATCTCGGTTTATGCGATGCGTAAACGGAGCACCGGCACCTTCCTTAATGAGTATTTCCTCGGCAGCCGCTCTATGGGCGGTATTGTGCTGGCGATGACGCTCACCGCGACCTATATCAGTGCCAGTTCGTTTATCGGCGGGCCAGGAGCTGCTTATAAATACGGGCTGGGCTGGGTATTGCTGGCGATGATTCAGCTTCCTGCAGTCTGGCTTTCACTCGGTATTCTCGGCAAGAAGTTTGCGATTCTTGCGCGCCGCTACAATGCAGTGACGCTGAACGATATGCTGTTTGCCCGCTACCAGAGTCGTCTTCTGGTGTGGCTGGCGAGTTTGAGTTTGCTGGTTGCGTTCGTTGGTGCGATGACCGTGCAGTTTATCGGCGGTGCGCGCCTGCTGGAAACCGCGGCGGGTATTCCTTATGAAACCGGGCTGCTGATTTTTGGTATCAGCATTGCGTTATATACCGCCTTTGGTGGCTTTCGCGCCAGCGTGCTGAACGACACCATGCAAGGGCTTGTGATGCTGATTGGCACCGTTGTGCTGCTTATTGGCGTGGTACATGCCGCTGGCGGCTTAAGCAACGCAGTACAGACCTTGCAAACCATCGATCCGCAACTGGTTACGCCACAAGGCGCTGACGATATTCTGTCGCCTGCCTTTATGACGTCGTTCTGGGTACTGGTGTGCTTTGGCGTTATAGGCCTGCCGCATACTGCGGTGCGCTGTATCTCTTATAAAGACAGCAAAGCAGTACACCGGGGGATCATCATCGGTACGATTGTAGTCGCAATCCTGATGTTCGGTATGCACCTGGCCGGAGCGTTAGGTCGGGCGGTGATCCCCGATCTCACCGTACCGGATCTGGTGATCCCGACGTTAATGGTAAAAGTGCTGCCACCGTTTGCCGCCGGGATCTTCCTGGCTGCACCGATGGCTGCGATCATGTCGACAATTAACGCCCAACTGCTGCAAAGTTCCGCTACGATCATTAAAGATCTCTATCTGAATATCCGTCCGGATCAAATGCAAAACGAGACGCGTCTGAAGCGGATGTCGGCGGTAATTACGTTAGTTCTCGGCGCGTTGCTGCTGCTTGCCGCCTGGAAGCCGCCAGAAATGATCATCTGGCTGAATTTGCTGGCCTTCGGTGGGCTGGAAGCCGTTTTCCTGTGGCCGCTGGTGCTGGGTCTTTACTGGGAACGCGCCAACGCCAAAGGCGCGCTAAGTGCGATGATCGTTGGCGGCGTGCTGTATGCCGTACTCGCGACGCTGAATATTCAGTACCTGGGCTTCCACCCTATCGTGCCCTCGTTACTACTAAGTTTGCTGGCTTTCCTGGTCGGAAACCGTTTCGGTACATCCGTCCCGCAAGCTACCGTTTTGACTACTGATAAATAAAGAGTTTTGCCATGCCTTGGATCCAACTGAAACTGAACACCACCGGCGCGAACGCGGAAGATCTTAGCGATGCGCTGATGGAAGCGGGTGCCGTTTCTATCACTTTTCAGGATACCCACGATACGCCAGTATTTGAGCCGCTGCCGGGCGAAACGCGCCTGTGGGGCGACACCGATGTGATTGGTCTGTTCGACGCTGAAACCGATATGAACGACGTGGTGGCGATTCTGGAAAACCATCCGCTGCTCGGCGCAGGCTTCGCGCATAAAATCGAACAACTAGAAGATAAAGACTGGGAGCGCGAATGGATGGATAATTTCCACCCGATGCGCTTTGGTGAACGACTGTGGATCTGCCCTAGCTGGCGTGATGTGCCGGACGAAAACGCCGTCAACGTGATGTTAGATCCAGGGCTGGCGTTTGGTACGGGTACCCATCCAACCACCTCTCTGTGCCTGCAATGGCTCGACAGCCTCGATTTAACCGGTAAAACAGTCATCGACTTTGGCTGTGGTTCCGGCATTCTGGCGATCGCGGCGCTGAAACTGGGTGCAGCAAAAGCCATTGGTATTGATATCGATCCGCAGGCGATTCAGGCCAGCCGCGATAACGCCGAACGTAATGGCGTTTCTGACCGTCTGGAACTCTACTTACCGAAAGATCAGCCAGAAGAAATGAAAGCCGACGTGGTGGTCGCTAACATCCTTGCAGGCCCATTACGTGAACTGGCACCGTTAATCAGCGTCCTGCCGGTTTCAGGCGGTTTGCTGGGCCTTTCCGGTATTCTGGCAAGCCAGGCAGAGAGCGTTTGTGAAGCTTATGCCGATAGCTTCGCACTGGACCCGGTCGTGGAAAAAGAAGAGTGGTGCCGTATTACCGGTCGTAAGAATTAACCTTCGCATCGCCGTAGGGTGACGCGGGGCGAAGTGCGAGCAAGCTCACAAAAGGCACGTAAATTTGCCGATTATTTACGCAAATTTGCGTGCCAAAATTTTCATTCATAAAGAAAAATTGAGAACTTACTCAAATTTCTTTGAGTGTAAATTTTAGTCACTATTTTCTAATATGATGATTTTTATGAGTAATTATCGCACCACGCTCATTTTAAATGCAATTCTTTGATCCATCTCAGAGGATTGGTCAAAGTTTGGCCTTTCATCTCGTGCAAAAAATGCGTAATATACGCCGCCTTGCAGTCACAGTATGGTCATTTCTTAACTCATGCGCATCGGACAATATCAGCTCAGAAATCGCCTGATCGCAGCGCCCATGGCTGGCATTACAGACAGACCTTTTCGGACGTTGTGCTACGAGATGGGAGCCGGATTGACAGTATCCGAGATGATGTCTTCTAACCCACAGGTTTGGGAAAGCGACAAATCTCGTTTACGGATGGTGCACATTGATGAACCCGGTATTCGCACCGTGCAAATTGCTGGTAGCGATCCGAAAGAAATGGCAGATGCAGCACGTATTAACGTGGAAAGCGGTGCCCAGATTATTGATATCAATATGGGGTGCCCGGCTAAAAAAGTGAATCGCAAGCTCGCAGGTTCAGCCCTCTTGCAGTACCCGGATGTCGTTAAATCGATCCTTACCGAGGTCGTCAATGCAGTGGACGTTCCTGTTACCCTGAAGATTCGCACCGGCTGGGCACCGGAACACCGTAACTGCGAAGAGATTGCCCAACTGGCTGAAGACTGTGGCATTCAGGCTCTGACCATTCATGGCCGTACACGCGCCTGTTTGTTCAATGGAGAAGCTGAGTACGACAGTATTCGGGCAGTTAAGCAGAAAGTTTCCATTCCGGTTATCGCGAATGGCGACATTACTGACCCGCTTAAAGCCAGAGCTGTGCTCGACTATACAGGGGCGGATGCCCTGATGATAGGCCGCGCAGCTCAGGGAAGACCCTGGATCTTTCGGGAAATCCAGCATTATCTGGACACTGGGGAGTTGCTGCCCCCGCTGCCTTTGGCAGAGGTTAAGCGCTTGCTTTGCGCGCACGTTCGGGAACTGCATGACTTTTATGGTCCGGCAAAAGGGTACCGAATTGCACGTAAACACGTTTCCTGGTATCTCCAGGAACACGCTCCAAATGACCAGTTTCGGCGCACATTCAACGCCATTGAGGATGCCAGCGAACAGCTGGAGGCGTTGGAGGCATACTTCGAAAATTTTGCGTAAACAGAAATAAAGAGCTGACAGAACTATGTTCGAACAACGCGTAAATTCTGACGTACTGACCGTTTCTACCGTTAACTCTCAGGATCAGGTAACCCAAAAACCCCTGCGTGACTCGGTTAAACAGGCACTGAAGAACTATTTTGCTCAACTGAATGGTCAGGATGTGAATGACCTCTATGAGCTGGTACTGGCTGAAGTAGAACAGCCCCTGTTGGACATGGTGATGCAATACACCCGTGGTAACCAGACCCGTGCTGCGCTGATGATGGGCATCAACCGTGGTACGCTGCGTAAAAAATTGAAAAAATACGGCATGAACTAAAGTCAAGCTGTAACGGTATGAAAATAAAGGGGCTATTTCAGCCCCTTTTCTTTTTGTTGCAACTGTACTGACAACGCTTATGGTGTTAGCACGCCATCAGTCATCATGCTGCGCTGCCTTACAGATTGCTGCTGCCGTAGCTGCTGCGCCACCTTTCTGGCCAGTGCATCTTCATTCATACCAGGCGTGGCCTGCACGCTGATTTGATAGCTGTCATTGGTGGTAATCTGCGTTCCGCCAGAACGGTTGGCCATCGCTGGCGCTGCCGGTGCCACCAGCACAGGCGCACCAGGGGAAGCGGCTGGCTTGCTGCTGTCGTCATCAATGCCGAAGAATTGTTTAGTACCCTTCCAGGCATCGCCAACGCCTTCACTAACTGTAGTTTTGAAGGTGTTCCACTTCTCGCCAACGCTGTTAATCAGCCCAATGATTTTCCCGATCGCTGCGTCAAACGTTGCGGTGATGTCTGACCACAGGTCGGTAAACCACTTTTTCAGCGGTTCCCAATTCTTGTAAATCAGGTACGCGCCACCGGCGATGGCAGTGACCGCCAGGCCAATCGGGTTCAGCAGCAGCGCACGGCCAGCCCACAGAATGGATTTACCTACGAACCGGAACGCGGTTCCAAGCAGCGTTGTGCCTGCTGCGGCTGTAGTGTTGGCCGCGCCAGCCAGAGTGGCACCAGCAGCAACGCGGGCAAACAGACCAACGGTGTTGAGCAATCCACCTTTCAGGAACGTCCAGGCAAATCCGGCCCCGTAAGTTACAACGGTCAGGGTTGCCAGTGCGCCAGCGGTGCCAACAATAGCCTGCGTAACCACGGGGTGTTCTTTTGCCAGAGACACAACCTTGCCAATCCACGGGCTTACGGTTTTCAGCACGCCGTTAACGGCTGGCAACAACACGCTGCCGATGGTGACCCCCAGGGCGTTAACCTGGCCATTAAACAGTTTCACCTGATTGGCTGTGGTAGCTGCGGCTGCCTCATACTCCTTGTTCATTGAACCGGCGTATTTGGTAGCGTCTCCAACCATTTTAAGATTGCCCTGTAGCTGGTCCAGGTTGGTCAGCAGTGGCGCGATGGCCCCGATTGACTCCTTACCGAACAGTTCAGCCAGTGCGGATGCCTGCGCGTGCTTAGGTAGTCTGGAAATCTTCGCCAGGATGACACGGATAGTTTCATCCGCGTTCAACTGCATGGATTTTGAAACCTGCGTTGCAGTAAATCCAAGCTGTTTAAACACTGCCACCTGTGCTTTTGTGGCGGCCTTGCCAGATGTCAGGGTCAGCAGCATATTCTTGATGCCAGTGGCGGCAATCTCATTGGCCACGCCCATACCGCGAAGGGTTGCCCCCATCGCTGCAATAGAACCTGACGCAGAACCAGCCACTTCACCAAGCGGCCCGATGCGCTGCACGATCTCCATGATATCTTTGGCTGACGCGGCAGTGTTGTTGCCCAGGTAGTTAATTTTGTCAGCCAATACGTTTACCTGTGGCTGCGTCAGGCGGAAAGCAGAACGCAGTTCAGCCATTGACTGGCCAGCCTGTTCCGCGCTGATATCAAACGCCACACCCATTTTGATGGCGGATTCAGCGAACGCGGTAAGATCTTTGGCGGCAATGCCTGACTGACCACCAGCGGCAACAATCTTGCCAATGTCGTTAGCAGCCATTGGCAGGCGTGTTGACATTTCCAGGATGGCATCGCCCATCTTCCTCAGCCCATCAGGAGTGTCAAAATCCACCACTTTGCGAACATCAGCCATCGTGGTTTCAAAATCCATAGCGGCTTTGACCGGAACGGCCACAGACGCGCCAAGGGCCACTGTGCCCATGATGCCGGATTTGTACCCTTCACGCTTAGCCAGGTTTCGTTCGCGGGCAGCCTCAACGCGGTTCAGGCGGTCATATGAGGATTTAAGCCGGTCAATCTGACTTCCCAGCGCTGCATAACGCTGGCGCATCCCGTCCACGTCCTTACCCTGGCGGCCAAACGTCTGAATTGACTGACTGAGCGTTTTTTGTCGTCGGGTCAGGTCAGCGATGGCACCGCCAACCCTCTCCGTTGATTTGGCCACAGTACCAAAGGCGGATTTCAGGCTGCTGCTGACGGCTCCCCCTATGGTTATTGTGGCATTCAATTGCTTATTGCTGGCCATAATGATTTTTTCTCAAATGGATTAATCGAGTAGGTTTTCTGCCAGGGAGTATTCGCCAGCAGCCCGCAGGGCGGCAGCGGCCAGTTGCAGGGCTTCATTACGGCGCAGTTCTGTATGTTGGGCTTTTTCCTCCTGCGTGGTGCATACGGGCATTTTTCGCAGGGCGGCCACTACATACGCATCCCATACTGTTGCCGGGTCATCGCTTCGTGCGGGGTTCATGCGTGTCATCATGGCCTAACCCCATTATGCGGCTTTGTTGTCGTTTGCTGGCGTTGTGTTGTCTCCACCGCCAACGGTGTAATCACGCAGGGTGAATGCCGTGTTTTTGTATCCGGCCAGCCCGTCTTTAATTGCCTTCATCTTCTGTCTGTCCTGTGTGGTCAGGCTCTTGTTCTGTTGCAGGAGTTTGTCAGCCACGCCGATGGCTTGCATCAGGGATGAATAGATGTCAGTCGATGCCATATCAAACCCCACGAACCAGCAGAGCGCCGCGCTTCATTGCCTGGCGCTTTGCACGCTCACCAGGGCTGATGGCTCTCAATCGTGGAGATCTCTTAACCTTGATTTGCTGGCGTTCCAGGGTGGCGCTGTGGCTTTCGGCTGCGCTGCGCATGACCAGCCCGGATTCATCCGTCATGTGCTCAAACGCGTTTAAACGGTTTCTGATGCTTGCTAGCAGTTCGGCAGCCTCGCGGCAGATAGGGTTTTTCGCAGATACGATCTGGAATCTTTTGGTTTCACTCGCCAGCAGGCGAGCTTCTTCGGTCATTTGTTCGTATAGGTTTTCAGTTTTCATGGTATTGGCCGCTAACAATTATTGTTGGAAGGAAGATTGCGCCGCTTTTAGGTGACCGGTGCGGCGCGACCGGGTGGAATTGATGCGGTTTCTTACCCGCAGGATTACCGCAAACCTGCTTCCAGCGCGGAGGATAAGCGCGCCAAAACTTGAATTTGGCCGGTTATTTGGGCACAGGGAACCGGTGAAACCTGCATTCTTTGGCCATTACTTGCCGTTCAGCCCTATGTTCAAGAATTTTTCAAGTACCTGGCTGCGTGACGGGCGGATGCCTGTTCTTCGCTCCAGTTTTGTTTGTTCGCGTTCCACCTGGCGCACCAGTTCAGGTGCCAGGCGAACCGTCACATGCTGACGTGCTGCGTTTTCTTTGCTCATAATCACCACCTGTTCACCCAATTATTGCGCTGGCGCTTTGGCTGTTGCTCCCGGTGGTGTTCCCGCACCAGGGAGGCGAGATAATTCACTGCACGTTCCACCTGATGCGGTGTCAGTTCGATAAACGCGCGCCTAACCCACTTTTCTGCTGCTTCGTCGCTGTAGATAAAGCCGGTGTAGCCTGCTGGCTGTACGATGATGCGCGGTGATTCATCATCGCCGTGGCGCGTGTACATGGCGGCACCTTCAATGGCGGCCAGCACTTCGCCCGATAAGGCGGCGCGTTCCGCCGCCACTTTCTTGATGCCCCAGCCCATGATTAAGCCCCGTATTTCCAGAAGTACGCAGAATCCGGAACCAACGCCTGTGCGTTGCACCATACGACGATCTCGACGGCACCCTTGTTGATGCGTTTGGCGGTTACGCGCAGTTCGTCATCAATCGCCACGGCTGCACGGCTGAAATCGCCAACAATAGTTGTTGTAATGGTGTCGGTCAGTTCGGCCTTAACCGCACAGGCTCGCAGGGTTCCGTCACCGCCCAGGGTCACGCCAGCAGCACTGGTTCCGGCGATGGCTGAAAGGTCAGCCCAGCGGCAGCCCTTAGCGGCTGCAACCTTCGCCAATTCGTCAACTGTGTCGTCGGTCAGTGTCGCGGCTTTGGTGTTCAGGTCGGTCAGCAGAACGCTGTCAGCCAGGCGGGCAATGCCCTGCTCGATAGCGATGTTGACGGCACGCAAAACGGTGTCAGGGTCAGCAAAGGTGTGTTTCAATTGCTGACGGGTCAGGGTGTAGCCGATACCGTAGGATGGCGCGGTGGCATCGTCGTAGCTGGCAACCAGATAAGGTGCATCACTCAGGGTGATTTCGGCATCATCGGCCACTGCTGCGAACTTACCGGGCGCTACAACGATGTAGTGGCGTGGCACTTCCTGCTGTTTCAGTGGGCGGCGGCGGCCTTCGGCGTCAATGTCAGGCTGCTGTGTCATCGGGCCAGGGATGCGGATGATTTCAGCCCCAGCGGCAGCTACCAATGAGCGCGCAGCAATGATGCCGTTGAACGTGGTCTGGCTACCGGCTTTCGGCGTCAGCACTTCGTTTAGTGACAGGTAGCGAACAGCGGCAGGCTCTACCGGGATAATTTGATTGATATCGCCGTTACCATCAAAGCGCAGATGAGCGCCCTGATGTTCCAGGGCTGACCGAATAAGTCCAGAAAGAGCGTCATTCATTTATTGCCTCTCAATTACTATGTGGATTTATTGAGAGAGTACTCAGTAAAGGCACCGAACACAACGGCCACAAAGTGGCGATTTCAATGTAAAATCAACAAGTTATCATCGAGAATACTTCGGTTTCATCCGACATAATCCGGCGTAATCTTCATTTACATAACTTTACAATTATATCTGTGTTGGCTGTGTTCGCTTTGCAATGTAAATCAATCCGTTTCTCTACATGGCATTGATAACAATGACATAAGCTGCTGATTTACTTAGCCTAATCATAAAATCGATTTTGGAGTGGCACGCAGAACGCGAATTATGCGGAGGGAATGCCCCCGCAAGGCAGTGCCGCCCGGAAGGACCCGCCGATTTTGGGTGGCTGATGGTGGTGGTGAGTGGTGGCGAGTCAAAACACTCGTCACCACGCTCAAACCCGCACCACGCCTGGATTACAAGAAAAAGTGGTGGCGAGTGGTGGCGAGTTTCTATATAGGATGTGTGGGGGTGTTGTGATTTATAGGTTTATACCCCCTGACGTTTGTTTTTCAATAATCATCACCACTCGTCACCATATTACATAAAAACTCAATATAAACAGCGTGTTATTGATGGTGACGAGTGTGGTGGCGAGTGTGGTGGCGAGTGCAAAATGGCTACCATTTCTGGCCACTCGTCACCATACACAGCCAATAAAAAGCCCCGATATATAACCGGGGCTTAAGAATTCACAACACTGTTATTTTTTAAACGGCAATATCTCAGCGTTACCAATTTCAGGCACTTCAACCACATCGCAGTCTATATGCAGCACACGTTTTTCGGCCTTACTGGTGAAGTCAGTGATTTGCTTCTGGCCGTGGTTAAACGCCTCTATCTTGCTGTCAAATTTCTCGTTAAAAAGAATACTAAACGGATCTCTGCCTTCGCAAAAAATTGTAATTTCAGCTTGGTATCTCATGTAATCCTCTCAGAATTGGCCTTCTTTATATTCAGTATTAACCGAAACCAAATGGCGAAAGCCTTTAGCGCTCGGCATATGATAAACCGTCAAGCCACGGCTAATCTTATGAGCGAACATTTTACGGAGTAGTGCTGATGCCTTGCGGGTATCGGTCTGCTTTGGATTCAGCACACCAATTTCATTCAACACGTCACTGGCTGATACGTAGCGGCCTGGCTGCGCGCTTGGGTCATATGATGCCAGTATCATTTCTTCGATACGATCCTTGCTGCGGAACGCGTCGTTATGCTCACCAATAACACGGTTTTCCTGCTGATCTAAGTGCCATGTTTCACCAGCGTTAATGCGCGCCAGCGCTTCTGCCCATACTTGCTGAACGTCAATACTATGCTGGTAGTTCACCGCAGCCACTTGGATAGGCCAGAAGCGGCGGTTGTTCGTGTCATCCATCAGAAATTGCACGTTGTTAACGCTGCCAAAGAAAGCAGTGCGGCGTTGGTAACGATTAGCTGCCCTGGCATAGGCCGGTCGCAGTTCGTCTTTGTCTTTACTCAAAAACGCTTTAAGACTTTCAATATCCGATTTGCTAAACGTCGCGCCTATCTCGCCAAGTTCCACCAGCCATTTACTGACTACCTGCAAAACGCTGTCTTTGTCATCCGGGTTAAGGGTCACGCCGTCAGCCTGAAAGTCTTTAGGGCAAAGGGTGTTAAAGAACCGCGTTTTGCCAAGGCCACCCATAGGGTCAACCAGAATCAGGACGTGTTCAAACTTGTTGGTTTTGCCACTCAGCAGGGCGGCAGCACCAAAGAACCACTTACGGAACAGCGTCCAACTGATTTCCGCTTTCTCTGTGTCTGCCAGTGTAAGGCAGTCGAACAACTCACGCAGACGACTGGTACCGTCCCAGGGGCGAGATTTAACCCAATCCAATGCGGGGTTATATGAATCCGCTGACGCTAAGTTATCCAGATGGCTGGCTGCCGCTGTATACGGGTAATCGTTGATGCGGCAAATGTCCTCAATCTTTGACAGCGACACGTTCCGCGCCAAGTCTCCGGCCGGAAGGTTGCCGTTCACGCTGATCTCAACATCGCGTGATAACTCGTTGTACCGAACGCGAACGCCATATGCCTTCATAAGCCTTGATAAATTTTCCGCCGTGCCTTTTGCTTTATGGAAAACCCATTCCTGCGTAACTTTATCGCGTTTCCAGTCTATGTGGTCTGGATGGTAGATATCCCCTGGCGTTGGTAATGGCTTGTTTAAAGGAAGACATTGAACCGGTTCGGATAGCATTTCAACCAGACTTTCGCCACGCTGGTGGTCGTCACGAATCCTGGTTAAATAGTTGCTCCAGTTTTCTGGCTCACGGTCAGGAATGCCTTTAAATAACCGAGCTTCCTTAACCCCAGCCAAAGCCAGCTTTTCAGCGATAGCGTTGATCTTTATCGGCTCAATGTAGCCAGCAAGGTATACACGCGCAGAACGTCGACCATCATCAATAATGCGCAAGTTGTTCAGTTCAGCGAGCTGCTTTGGCCCAAGGTAAACTGGTGGAGTATTATCACCAGCCGCAGGTCCAACAGCTTCCTGCCAATGTTTTGCATGGCTCCAAGCGTCAGCACCAGCAAAAATAATGGCTTCAGTAAAAACATCTTTGGGTAACTGCTTAACGTTAGGAGCGCTTCGCATCTTGCACCTCGCGCTTAAGGTCGAGATACATTGCCCATGCGTCAGCATCGCTAATACGGAACGGAACGAGTGTTTCCGCCATTTCTGCATGACTACTGATAATCGTCCAAGGACGCGTTACACCACGTTGGATGCAAAGCAATAACAATGTTTGTGCTGCCAACATCCGTTGTGCCGTAAGTTCTCCCACAGTTAGATGACGCACAGGATTACGCAGCAGTGCGTTGTAGCGACTGATAGCCTGGTTAACTGTTAGCTTCTTCATAAACCACCTCAGCGCTGAACTGGCTGGCGGCTTTCAAGCCACGCCATAACATCTTTGCGCCGCCAGGCCACACGTTTTGGCCCTAATTTTATGCAATTAGGAAACGTGCCAGCCTGGATATAGCGCCAGATAGTCATGCGGGATAATGTTGTTAGTGTTGTGACTTGCTTAGCAGTCAGTAATTCCATCTTACGGCCCTCAAAACATGGCCGGTGGATATGTGGTCTGTAATGATTTATGATTATGTTGCGTTAACAAAGAACGCGACCATTACAGCCTTCACCGGCTTTTTGGTATTAAGGGGTTCGGTTTTCTGTTTGGCGACGTGAACCGATCCCCGCCTTATTCAAGCCCTCAGTTCTGCTGGGGGCTTTTTATTACTACATGACAATAATACTCACATTGTATCAGCAGTAAATACCCTTTAAATTCATAAACTTAACTGCAAATAACGCTACATAATTCTATATAATCATCAATTTTTAATTGTCTGATTTTAAAGGGTTTATTTTTTCTAAATATTTTATCCATTTGTCCAAGGCTAACCGTTTTTCCGGGATGTACTGGCTACGGTTGTACACCGCCATCACTCCTGGCATTGAGTGGCCCAGCAACTGTTCAACCACATGCGGGGCTATCCCCAAGTTATTTAGACTGGTGGCAAAAGTGCGGCGCAGGTCATGCAACGTCCACGGCGTTGAATGCTCTAATCGGCTGTATAAGATACGCCCCCACTGGCTGACAGCTTCGGGTTTCTTCATTTCACCAAGCAGCATTCCGCTATCAAGGTGATTTTGGCGTAACTGTAAAATAAATGGCTGTATAGATTCAGGCACGGGTCGGATGATTTTCTCCCCACCCTTGCTATGTTCTCGCGGAACTGTCCAAATCCATTCTTTCACGTTCCATTCCGACCATGTCGAAAGACGAATTTCTTGTGTTCTTGCACCAAACACTATTAGCAATTTTAAAAGCGCGGTGTAGTAAGGTAGAAACGCATATTCGCTTTTTAGCGCATTCCAAAGGCCACTAAGTTCTTCAGAAGTTAAAACACGATCACGTTTTGCCTGCTTTCTTCCAACATCAGTAACTTTGATATCCTCCAGCGCATCACTGTAAACATCGTGCAGCCTGCGGTTGTGAATCAACGCCTGCTTGCAGTTACCTAATATGTAGCCGCTTGCTACCGGCGCGACTTTTTTGATTCTGCTAAATGTCTCCATCCATCTTGCTTTAGAGCACTGTTCAAGTGGCAATTCGCCGATGAAAGGATAAATATGTCTTTCGAATTGGCGTCTATGCCTTTCAAAGTTGACCCGGTTTTCCGCCGCGTACTCATTAATCCAGCGTTCCAATGCTTCCCTGATAGTGACAGGTTTCATGGTTTTTGCTGACTCTTGGTCAAACTGGTCTTTAGGATCTAGATTATGAGCAAGCCACCGTTTGCATTGGTCGCGTTTCACCCTCGCCTCAGCAAGAGATAAGGCAGGATACTTGCCTAGCACTAGCGTCAAAGTATTGGCGCTTTTATGCTTATTCTTATAACGGAACAACCATTGGATGTTATTGGCCGGTCTCTTCTCGCCATCAAGGATTTTGCGCCTTGATGGTGTAACGCGAACAGAAAGGCTGCCACCGTCAGCAACATCAAAAGGTTTTTCGATGGCTTTGCGGGTTAACGCACGCAATTGAACATCTGAGAGTTTATTTTCGGCCATAGAGTTAATGACAACCTTTTTGACAACTGTATGCAGGGAGTAACTGATAACTGATGATACAATGCGAGCCAATAAAAAATAAATATCTCGTTCCGTATCAATTATTTATGATGAATACAAATTATCTAGAGTGATAATAAATTACGTATAATGACTCTGTATTTTACAATACGGCATGAACTAATTCAGGTTAGCTAAATGCTTGATTAAAAAGGCGCTACTCGGCATGGGGAAGCGCCTTTTTTATAGGTGTCACAAAGGGAGTGACCATGAGAACAGGATGTGAACCGACCCGGTTTGGTAATGAAGCTAAGACCATTATTCACGGTGATGCCCTTGCCGAACTTAAAAAGCTACCTACTGAAAGCGTCGATCTGATCTTTGCCGACCCACCGTATAACATCGGTAAAAATTTTGATGGTCTGATCGAAGCCTGGAAAGAAGATCTGTTTATCGACTGGCTGTTTGAAGTGATTGCAGAGTGCCACCGCGTTCTGAAAAAGCAGGGCAGCATGTACATTATGAACAGTACGGAAAACATGCCCTTTATCGATCTCCAGTGCCGCAAGCTTTTTACCATCAAAAGTCGCATCGTCTGGTCATATGACAGTTCTGGAGTACAGGCGAAAAAACACTACGGCTCCATGTACGAACCCATCCTGATGATGGTGAAAGACGCAAAGAACTACACATTCAACGGTGATGCTATTCTGGTAGAAGCCAAAACCGGATCGCAGCGCGCGTTGATCGATTATCGCAAAAATCCTCCACAGCCATACAATCATCAAAAAGTACCGGGTAACGTCTGGGATTTTCCGCGCGTGCGTTATTTAATGGATGAATATGAGAACCACCCGACGCAAAAACCGGAAGCCTTACTGAAACGCATTATTCTCGCCTCTTCCAACCCAGGCGATATCGTTCTCGACCCGTTTGCCGGTAGCTTTACTACCGGTGCCGTAGCCATCGCCAGCGGACGAAAATTCATTGGTATTGAGATCAACAGCGAGTACATCAAAATGGGGCTTCGACGGCTGGATGTCGCGTCGCATTACTCCGCGGAAGAACTGGCGAAAGTGAAAAAAAGAAAGACGGGCAACCGGTCAAAACGATGCCGGGTTAGCGAAGTTGACCCCGATCTCATTGCAAAGTAAAGGAAGTGTAAGCCTGGTTTTCAGATTATTCATTTCGTGTATATTTCCTGCCAGACTTGGTTAAACATGCACAGGCTCAGGTAATGATTCGCAAGTATTGGTGGCTCGTCGTTTTCGCTGTCTTCGTTTTTCTGTTTGATACTTTACTGATGCAGTGGATTGAACTGCTGGCAACAGAAACAGACAAATGCCGTAATATGAACTCAGTTAATCCACTAAAACTGGTTAACTGTGACGAACTGAATTTTCAGGACAGAATGTGAATTTACATGACACTTAATTCATTCGTTTGATGAATTAATTTCGTTATGTTTTCATCTGGCATGAACATTCTTAATACGTTATCGACCAGCGCGGGTGCTTGTTTATAAAGATCATAACCCGCCATATTCATTAACCAGTTTTGAACAATTCCGCTGAAGGCACCATCAATAATAATCATCACAACATCTAAATCGAGGTTATTTGCTACACAACCTTGTTGCTGACACGCCTGCAATACTTCGCGGAGAGTCTGCGGATTAAAGCCCATCTTTTCGCGTATCACTCCCTCGGCCAGCATCTCATCATTAAATTCACATTTGTGATATAAGATTTTCAGCAACGCCTGCTGGCGGGGAATTTTGGCAATATATTGCAAGCCGACAATCAATTTTTCACGCAATTGTTGAAACGGGTCATGCTCTAATCCAGCCGTCAAGTGTTCCTGGATTAACTCCCGCAATGAAGGCTGTTGCAACCACATCTCATTAAACAGTTGGGTCTTGTTCTCGAAGTGCCAGTAGATAGCGCCACGCGTAACGTTAGCGGCATCGGCAATGTCGTTGAGCGTCGTCTTGCTTACGCCATGTTGCGCAAACTGGGCGATGGCAGTTTCAATCAGTTCTTGCCGGGTCTTCAGAGCTTCGGCTTTGGTTCTTTTTGCCATGATTAATTATTCAGGAAATAAATATATTCGACACAGGGTGAGAAAATAGCGAAGGTTAATCTATCATCTAATGTGTATTTATACGAGAGGGTAACATTGAGTTGCTATAAATCGTCAAATAAATAATATATATTATTTACCTAAAATACATTCGCCACATGAATATATATTTCAATTTACGAGGTTTTAATTCTGCCTCTTTCAACCCGCGTCAAAATAAAACAGTAGAATATTAATCTTTTTTTGTGTTTATGTGCCTTGAGACGCCAGTATTCATAACTATTCCTTACATCGACGAATGATAATTTGTAGGATAGCAAACTGTATTTTTCTTTCTGCGAGTTAACGCGTTGCCTTTCTGGGTAAATAACGCGCTTTTGGTTTTTTGAGGAATAGTAATGACGAAACATGCCAGGTTTTTCCTCCTGCCCTCCTTTATTCTGATCTCCGCGGCTTTAATCGCCGGTTGTAACGATAAGGGAGAAGAGAAAGCTCACGTCGGTGAACCGCAGGTTACCGTTCATATTGTGAAAACGGCCCCGTTAGAAGTTAAGACTGAATTACCAGGCCGCACCAATGCTTACCGTATAGCCGAAGTTCGCCCACAGGTTAGCGGGATCGTACTGAATCGTAATTTCACTGAAGGCAGCGATGTACAAGCAGGCCAGTCCCTGTACCAGATCGATCCCGCGACCTATCAGGCAAATTATGACAGCGCGAAAGGCGAACTGGCGAAAAGTGAAGCCGCCGCCGCCATCGCGCATTTGACGGTAAAACGTTACGTTCCGCTCGTGGGTACGAAATACATCAGCCAGCAGGAGTACGACCAGGCCATTGCTGATGCTCGCCAGGCCGATGCCGCCGTGATTGCCGCAAAAGCCACAGTCGAAAGCGCTCGCATCAATCTCGCTTATACCAAAGTGACTGCGCCAATTAGCGGACGTATCGGCAAATCGACCGTGACCGAAGGCGCTCTTGTCACTAATGGGCAAACGACTGAACTGGCGACTGTCCAGCAGCTCGATCCTATCTACGTTGATGTGACCCAATCCAGCAACGATTTTATGAGGCTGAAGCAATCCGTAGAGCAAGGAAATTTGCATAAGGAAAACGCCACCAGCAACGTAGAGTTGGTCATGGAAAACGGTCAAACCTATCCCCTGAAAGGTACGCTGCAATTCTCTGATGTGACCGTTGATGAAAGCACCGGCTCCATAACCCTACGTGCTGTCTTCCCTAACCCGCAACATACGCTTTTGCCGGGTATGTTTGTGCGTGCACGGATTGATGAAGGCGTCCAACCTGACGCCATTCTTATCCCGCAACAAGGCGTTAGCCGCACACCGCGTGGTGATGCAACCGTGCTGATTGTTAACGATAAAAGTCAGGTGGAAGCGCGCCCTGTCGTTGCCAGTCAGGCGATTGGCGATAAATGGTTGATTAGCGAAGGTCTGAAATCTGGCGATCAAGTCATTGTCAGCGGCCTGCAAAAAGCGCGTCCGGGAGAGCAGGTTAAAGCCACTACCGATACCCCCGCAGATACTGCATCGAAGTAAGGTAATCTGACATGGCAAACTTTTTTATTCGACGACCGATATTTGCATGGGTGCTGGCCATTATTCTGATGATGGCGGGCGCACTGGCGATCCTACAATTGCCCGTCGCTCAGTATCCAACCATTGCACCGCCTGCGGTTTCTGTTTCGGCAAACTATCCAGGTGCTGATGCGCAGACCGTGCAGGATACGGTGACGCAGGTTATCGAACAGAATATGAATGGTATCGATAACCTGATGTATATGTCCTCCACCAGCGATTCCGCCGGTAGCGTGACAATTACCCTTACCTTCCAGTCCGGGACCGATCCTGATATCGCGCAAGTGCAGGTGCAGAACAAACTCCAGCTCGCCACGCCGTTGCTGCCGCAGGAGGTTCAGCAGCAGGGGATCAGTGTTGAAAAGTCCAGTAGCAGCTATTTGATGGTGGCGGGCTTTGTCTCTGATAACCCAGACACCACACAGGACGATATCTCGGACTATGTGGCCTCTAACGTTAAAGATACGCTTAGCCGTCTGAATGGCGTCGGTGACGTACAGCTTTTCGGCGCACAGTATGCGATGCGTATCTGGCTGGACGCCGATCTGCTAAACAAATATAAACTGACACCGGTTGATGTGATTAACCAGTTGAAGGTACAGAACGATCAGATCGCTGCCGGACAGTTGGGCGGAACGCCAGCGTTACCAGGGCAACAGTTGAATGCCTCGATTATTGCTCAAACGCGGTTAAAAAATCCGGAAGAATTCGGCAAAGTGACCCTGCGCGTAAACAGTGACGGCTCGGTGGTACGCCTGAAAGATGTCGCACGGGTTGAACTTGGCGGTGAAAACTATAACGTTATCGCTCGTATCAACGGAAAACCGGCGGCGGGCCTGGGGATTAAGCTGGCAACCGGCGCGAATGCTCTCGATACCGCGAAAGCCATTAAGGCAAAACTGGCGGAATTACAGCCATTCTTCCCGCAGGGAATGAAGGTTCTCTACCCTTATGACACCACGCCATTCGTCCAGCTTTCTATTCACGAAGTGGTAAAAACGCTGTTCGAAGCCATTATGCTGGTGTTCCTGGTGATGTATCTGTTCTTGCAGAATATGCGAGCAACGCTGATCCCCACCATTGCGGTACCCGTGGTGTTGTTAGGGACGTTTGCCATCCTCGCCGCTTTTGGTTACTCCATCAACACACTAACGATGTTCGGGATGGTGCTTGCCATCGGGCTGCTCGTCGATGATGCGATAGTGGTGGTGGAGAACGTCGAGCGCGTGATGATGGAGGATAAGCTCCCGCCAAAAGAAGCGACGGAAAAATCAATGTCGCAAATCCAGGGCGCACTGGTGGGTATCGCGATGGTGCTGTCAGCGGTATTTATTCCGATGGCATTCTTCGGCGGTTCTACTGGGGCAATTTATCGCCAGTTCTCTATCACCATCGTTTCGGCAATGGCGCTTTCTGTTCTGGTGGCATTGATTCTTACCCCTGCGTTATGTGCAACGCTGCTTAAACCCGTCTCTGCTGAGCATCACGAAAATAAGGGCGGTTTCTTCGGCTGGTTTAATACTACCTTCGATCATAGCGTTAACCACTACACCAACAGCGTCGGCAAAATCCTCGGTTCCACAGGACGATATTTACTGATCTATGCGCTGATTGTTGCAGGAATGGTGGTGTTGTTTTTACGTCTTCCGTCTTCCTTCTTACCTGAAGAGGATCAGGGTGTCTTTCTGACCATGATTCAGTTACCCGCTGGCGCGACGCAAGAGCGGACGCAAAAAGTGTTGGATCAAGTGACGGATTACTATCTGAAGAACGAGAAAGCGAACGTTGAAAGTGTCTTTACGGTTAACGGCTTTAGCTTCAGCGGCCAGGCACAAAACGCCGGTATGGCCTTCGTCAGTCTGAAACCGTGGGAAGAGCGTAGTGGTGACGAAAACAGTGCGGAAGCGGTAATCCATCGTGCCAAAATGGAATTGGGCAAGATCCGCGACGGTTTTGTCATTCCATTCAACATGCCAGCCATTGTTGAACTGGGCACGGCAACGGGTTTCGACTTTGAGTTAATTGATCAGGCTGGGCTGGGTCACGATGCCCTAACCCAGGCCCGTAACCAGTTGCTTGGTATGGCGGCGCAACATCCTGCCAGCTTAGTCAGCGTGCGCCCTAATGGCCTGGAAGACACCGCGCAGTTTAAACTGGAAGTTGACCAGGAAAAGGCGCAGGCATTAGGTGTTTCACTTTCTGACATCAATCAGACCATTTCAACGGCGCTGGGTGGGACTTACGTTAACGACTTCATCGACCGTGGTCGCGTGAAAAAGGTGTATGTTCAGGCGGATGCCAAATTCCGTATGCTGCCAGAAGATGTCGATAAACTTTATGTCCGCAGCGCCAACGGCGAAATGGTGCCATTCTCGGCCTTTACCACTTCACATTGGGTGTATGGCTCTCCGCGACTGGAACGCTACAACGGTCTGCCGTCAATGGAGATTCAGGGGGAAGCCGCGCCAGGAACCAGTTCCGGCGATGCCATGGCGTTGATGGAAAACCTTGCGTCAAAATTACCTGCGGGCATTGGTTATGACTGGACGGGTATGTCGTATCAGGAACGCTTATCGGGAAACCAGGCTCCCGCTCTGGTAGCAATTTCCTTTGTGGTTGTTTTCCTGTGCCTTGCTGCACTCTATGAAAGCTGGTCAATTCCTGTCTCGGTTATGTTGGTAGTGCCGTTAGGGATTGTCGGCGTGCTACTGGCGGCAACACTCTTTAATCAAAAAAATGACGTCTACTTTATGGTGGGCTTGCTAACGACAATTGGCTTGTCGGCCAAAAACGCTATTTTGATTGTTGAGTTCGCTAAAGATCTCATGGAGAAAGAGGGTAAAGGTGTTGTTGAAGCGACACTAATGGCAGTACGTATGCGTCTGCGTCCTATCCTGATGACCTCTCTCGCCTTTATTCTCGGCGTATTACCGCTAGCTATCAGTAACGGTGCCGGCAGTGGCGCGCAGAACGCAGTGGGTATCGGGGTAATGGGCGGAATGGTCTCTGCAACGTTGCTGGCAATCTTCTTCGTACCGGTGTTCTTTGTGGTGATCCGCCGTTGCTTTAAAGGATAAATCTGAAACATAAAGGCGCTTTCGGGTGCCTTTATTATTTTCAGTGAAACCCATAAAAATTAATAAGATATTCTTTTGCTCACTCTTTAAAAGCTTTCTATAGTTCCCGCTCCCTTCACTATTTTTACAATTCACATAATTTGTCATTATTCATTCCGCAAGATTTATAACCTCCGGTGATAAAATGGCATTCAGCTCGTTAATAAGAGAGTTAACTTATTAAGCGTTAGCGTTTATTACTGAGGTAACACCATGAAAAGATTAATTCCTGTGGCATTGCTCACCGCATTGCTGGCGGGCTGTGCTCACGATTCGCCCTGCGTTCCGGTTTATGACGATCAGGGGCGTCTGGTTCACACCAATACCTGTATGAAAGGCACAACTCAGGATAACTGGGAAACGGCTGGGGCTATTGCTGGCGGAGCAGCAGCTGTTGCTGGCCTGACGATGGGGATCATCGCTCTGTCGAAATAACTGAACAGGGCGCGGAGTTTCGCGCTCTGTTTAACGATACAGTATCTTTACATAAGATAAAATATTGCTATATTCTGCTGGCTAATTCTCTGCTGACTTAGCATGTTATATCGCGTTATTTCGCTGCTTTCGAAATAACGCATCAATTTAACTTTCGCACTTCCCACCAGAAATATACTCACGCTAACAATCATTATTCTGCTTAGTAAAACACGCGTAAATATTTTGCGCCAAAATGTGGCGCATGTTTCATTTTCGCACCATTGCGGGGCGCTGTTTTTATTATTTCCTGTCTACACTCAGCTTATTGCGACGCGAAATCGTGCGCAAAAGCTGGCACTACTTTTGCTTATAAGAGGATGGCCACAGACAGGTAAAAGACGTTTCCCAAACGTCCTATAACGATAATTTTCGCCTCACAGGAAGCATTATGAAAAAGATGATGATAGCCACACTGGCTGCCGCCAGCGTGCTGCTTGCCGTTGCAAATCAGGCGCATGCTGGCGCGACGCTTGATGCCGTACAGAAAAAAGGTTTTGTGCAATGCGGGATCAGTGATGGATTACCTGGGTTCTCTTATGCCGATGCTGACGGTAAATTTTCAGGTATTGATGTTGATATTTGTCGTGGTGTTGCCGCTGCTGTATTTGGTGACGACACGAAAGTGAAATATACCCCGCTCACTGCAAAAGAACGCTTCACCGCTTTACAGTCAGGGGAGGTGGATTTGCTCTCCCGTAATACGACCTGGACTTCATCTCGCGATGCCGGGATGGGAATGGCATTTACTGGCGTCACTTATTACGACGGCATTGGCTTCCTGACGCACGATAAAGCGGGGCTAAAAAGCGCGAAAGAACTGGATGGCGCTACCGTCTGTATTCAGGCGGGTACTGATACCGAACTCAACGTCGCCGACTATTTCAAGGCAAACAATATGAAGTACACACCAGTGACTTTCGATCGCTCTGACGAATCAGCGAAGGCACTGGAATCTGGTCGCTGCGATACGCTGGCTTCGGATCAATCCCAACTGTATGCCCTGCGCATCAAATTAAGCAACCCGGCTGAATGGATTGTCTTACCGGAGGTTATCTCTAAAGAACCGCTTGGGCCGGTAGTTCGTCGTGGCGATGATGAATGGTTCTCGATTGTACGCTGGACGCTTTTCGCCATGCTAAATGCTGAAGAGATGGGCATCAATTCCCAGAACGTCGATGAAAAAGCGGCTAATCCAGCAACGCCTGATATGGCACATCTGCTGGGTAAAGAAGGCGATTACGGCAAGGATCTGAAGTTGGATAATAAATGGGCCTATAACATCATCAAACAGGTGGGTAACTACTCGGAAATTTTTGAGCGTAACGTAGGTTCAGAAAGCCCGCTGAAAATTAAACGTGGGCAAAATAATCTCTGGAATAACGGCGGTATTCAGTACGCACCGCCCGTGCGTTAAGTCGGTGTGAGGTAACGAGCGTCGCTACGGCGGCGCTCTCTTCAGCGTTATGCTTTCCGAGGTTTCTATGTCTCATCGCCGCTCAACCGTTAAAGGCTCACTCTCTTTTGCCAACCCTACGGTTCGCGCCTGGTTATTCCAGATCCTTGCCGTTGTTGCTGTTGTCGGCATTGTTGGTTGGTTATTTCACAACACTGTAACGAATCTCAATAATCGTGGCATTACTTCAGGTTTTGCCTTTCTGGATCGCGGCGCTGGCTTCGGTATTGTCCAGCATTTGATCGATTACCAGCAGGGCGACACCTACGGACGCGTTTTTATTGTCGGCTTACTCAATACGCTACTGGTTTCTGCATTGTGTATTGTGTTCGCTTCTGTTTTGGGCTTCTTTATCGGTCTGGCGAGACTTTCGGATAACTGGCTGCTACGAAAGCTTTCCACAATTTATATTGAGATCTTCCGTAATATTCCCCCGCTGCTGCAAATCTTCTTCTGGTACTTTGCCGTGTTGCGCAATTTGCCCGGACCACGCCAGGCTGTGAGCGTGTTTGATCTGGCCTTTTTGAGCAATCGTGGGCTTTATATTCCGTCACCGCAGCTGGGAGACGGATTTATTGCGTTTATCCTGGCTGTTGTTATGGCTATAGTCCTTTCTGTTGGGCTATTCCGCTTTAATAAAACATACCAGATAAAGACCGGACAACTGCGCCGCACCTGGCCGATCGCCGCAGTGTTGATCATTGGTTTGCCTTTACTGGCGCAATGGCTTTTTGGCGCAGCACTACACTGGGATGTCCCAGCCCTACGAGGCTTTAACTTCCGCGGCGGGATGGTTTTAATTCCTGAACTGGCAGCCTTAACGCTGGCACTTTCGGTTTATACATCTGCATTTATCGCCGAGATTATCCGCGCTGGGATCCAGGCAGTGCCTTATGGTCAACATGAAGCGGCTCGGTCACTGGGATTACCCAACCCGGTTACGCTACGCCAGGTCATTATTCCCCAGGCATTGCGGGTGATTATTCCACCGTTAACCAGCCAGTATCTCAACATCGTCAAAAACTCCTCTCTTGCCGCCGCTATTGGCTATCCCGATATGGTTTCGCTGTTTGCCGGCACCGTGCTGAATCAGACGGGGCAAGCCATCGAGACGATAGCCATGACCATGTCGGTCTATCTGATTATCAGCCTGACTATCTCGCTGCTGATGAATATCTATAACCGCCGCATCGCGATCGTTGAACGCTAAGGAGTCATGATGACAAAAGTATTGCTGTCTCATCCCCCGCGCCCGGCGAGCCATAACTCAAGCCGCGCGATGGTGTGGGTGCGAAAAAATCTGTTCTCCAGCTGGAGCAATAGCCTGCTGACTATTGGCTGCATATGGTTGATGTGGGAACTGATCCCACCGTTGCTGAACTGGGCATTTTTGCAGGCTAACTGGGTTGGCTCAACGCGTGCCGACTGCACAAAAGCCGGTGCCTGTTGGGTCTTCATCCACGAACGATTTGGTCAGTTTATGTATGGGCTTTACCCACACGACCAACGCTGGCGAATTAACCTCGCATTACTGATTGGGCTTGTGTCGATCGCACCAATGTTCTGGAAAATACTCCCGCATCGCGGTCGCTATATTGCGGCCTGGGCGGTGATTTACCCACTGATTGTCTGGTGGCTGATGTATGGCGGTTTTTTTGCTCTTGAGCGGGTTGAAACCCGGCAATGGGGCGGGCTGACGCTAACTTTAATTATTGCATCAGTTGGGATTGCGGGGGCGCTACCGTGGGGGATCTTACTGGCGTTAGGTCGCCGCTCCCATATGCCGATTGTGCGTATCTTATCGGTCATTTTTATCGAATTCTGGCGCGGCGTGCCGCTGATTACCGTTCTGTTTATGTCTTCGGTCATGCTGCCGTTGTTTATGGCAGAAGGCACCAGTATCGACAAATTGATCCGCGCGCTGGTTGGCGTGATCCTGTTTCAGTCAGCATATGTTGCGGAAGTCGTGCGAGGTGGATTACAGGCGCTGCCTAAAGGGCAATATGAAGCGGCAGAGTCGCTGGCGTTGGGTTACTGGAAAACTCAGGGGCTGGTTATTCTGCCACAGGCGTTGAAGCTGGTAATTCCTGGGCTGGTAAATACCATCATCGCACTCTTCAAAGATACCAGCCTGGTGATCATTATCGGGTTGTTCGATCTTTTCAGTAGCGTTCAGCAGGCAACCGTTGATCCCGCCTGGTTGGGTATGTCGACGGAAGGGTATGTTTTCGCCGCGCTGATCTACTGGATCTTCTGTTTCAGCATGTCGCGCTATAGCCAGTATCTGGAAAAACGTTTTAACACCGGGCGTACACCGCATTGAGGACACTATGAGCCAAATTTTACTGCAACCTGCTAACGCGATGATTACGCTGGAAAACGTCAATAAATGGTATGGACAATTCCATGTTTTGAAAAATATAAATTTAACCGTGCAACCGGGAGAACGGATCGTTCTGTGTGGCCCTTCAGGTTCCGGTAAATCGACAACCATTCGTTGTATTAATCATCTGGAAGAACATCAACAGGGACGGATCGTGGTAGATGGCATCGAACTTAATGAAGATATCCGCAATATTGAGCGCGTCAGGCAGGAAGTGGGAATGGTCTTTCAGCATTTCAATCTCTTCCCTCATCTGACCGTTTTACAGAACTGTACCCTGGCACCGATTTGGGTACGCAAGATGCCTAAGAAAGAGGCTGAAGATCTGGCGGTGCATTACCTAGAGCGGGTGAGAATTGCCGAACATGCGCATAAGTTTCCCGGACAGATTTCAGGTGGTCAGCAGCAACGCGTTGCCATTGCGCGTTCGCTGTGTATGAAGCCGAAAATTATGTTGTTTGATGAGCCAACGTCGGCGCTCGATCCTGAGATGGTGAAAGAGGTGCTGGATACGATGATTGGGCTGGCGCAGTCGGGTATGACAATGTTGTGTGTAACACATGAGATGGGGTTTGCACGAACCGTCGCTGACCGGGTAATTTTTATGGATCGTGGGGAAATAGTGGAGCAAGCTGCACCTGATGAATTTTTTGCGCATCCTAAATCAGAGCGTACGAGGGCATTTTTATCGCAGGTAATCCATTAATTGAATGTTAGTTCGAAAAGCAAAAAGGCCATCCTTTCGGATGGCCTTTCGCTTGATTTGATGTCTGGCAGTTTATGGCGGGCGTCCTGCCCGCCACCCTCCGGGCCGTTGCTTCGCAACGTTCAAATCCGCTCCCGGCGGATTTGTCCTACTCAGGAGAGCGTTCACCGACAAACAACAGATAAAACGAAAGGCCCAGTCTTTCGACTGAGCCTTTCGTTTTATTTGATGCCTGGCAGTTCCCTACTCTCGCATGGGGAGACCCCACACTACCATCG
>ERZ773192.1106-NODE-1106-length-29442-cov-4.227856_pt1 | contig 29442 bp, 27 predicted proteins | sample MGYA00581010_ERZ773192 | MGnify/ENA primary metagenome ERZ773192 (study PRJEB29015, sample SAMEA2737741) | human gut metagenome | biome: human gut; feature: human-associated habitat; material: faeces | place: China | collected 2012 ...
TTGCAGGCTCCGAAAAGCCTTGTATTTACAGTGTTCCTAATAGGAAGTAATCATAGGAAATAAAACTATAAAACCATTTATCTATATCTTCAAATTCATTACTTTTTAACAATCCAAATATACGATAAAAATCTCTTATTGCGCATTTAAGACTTCGAATATTATGAGGTCTTTTACTATTCTGAGACTCATTATATACATTTCGTTCTGGAGCGAACAATTCTAAGATTCCTTCTTTACATTCTTTCACAAACTCTTTATACACATCATCTTGATATTTCATTTTCTCAACGACTGCATACACAATGTTTGCATAATCAGGAATATATTGCACCATTCGATGAATAATCTTTTCTTTAATTTCATTATAAGATAATTCATCATCTTCCTTTTTTGATTGCATATTTATTTTTGCAACAATTTTCTTTGTCGATTTTTCTTCATTTTCCTTCTCGAACTTATCTATCTCAACCTCTCTTGGCATGTTAGAGAATTTATTCACCGACTTTATTTTATCCTGATTTGCAACAATAATAGTATGGAATTTCCGATTTTCACAATAATCGTTAATTGCACCAAGAACATCAATGCTATCCAAACAACAACGTTCTAAATCATCGAATACTAAAATCACCGGTTTTTCTTCTATTGTATTTTTAATTTCTATAAAAGATTGCCAATCTGTTGTTGCAATACCTCTAAGCCATTCCGGTAAAAAGTCTAATTTCCCAACTACTTCTTTTCCTTGCTGTGCTTTTTCAACTGCATTTTTCCATTTTTTATCTTTATTACACTCACTAATCCAAGCCTGTTTAACAGCAACATGTATTTCTTCTATTGCAGTAATCCCAAATAGAGAAATACGAATAACATGCGCTTTGTCGCCTAATGCTTTTGTTAGTTCATTATCAATAAGATATGTTTTTCCACATCCCCATTCTCCTGTTAAAAGAACTGCTCCGACCGGTTCCGGTTCTTTACAATAATATAAAAGTTCTTCCAATGTATTCATTTATATATCACTCCTATTGCAATACTTTTATCATATCGCTATATTGAATCACATCATAACTTTAATATAATCTATTTTTATTTGCCATTATTTCTTTTGGTCTATTTTCTGCTCTAACATTTTTATGGAATTGAAATAATCATTTTCCACATCACTCAACGTCTTTGCCTTGTATTTTCGATATTCGTTCGTGGCTTTATCAACTGCTTGCTTATGGCTAACGCTTCCATTTCCAATCAACAACTGCTCTCCACTCATGGTGAGAATACGATCCAGATGTTCTGCCCAGTCCTGCATGGTCATTGCCTGTTCTCGTTCCGCCTGTCGTTCCGCAAAATCAAGATATCCAGATACAAGTTGTCCCATTGCACGCAATTCCTTTTCGTCCAGATAATTCTTTGCAACAACAGCTTCTTTCAAGGTTGGCTGTTTTCCTGCAAATGAGGTGAGTCCCATAAATTCTTTTTCTGCATCGGCTCTATTATAGATCACTTCTGCGGCAGTATGCCCATGAATCGCATAATGGATTTTATTTTGAACTTTCTTAAAAAACCGGATCGAAATTTCCGCTTTAGGATCATAGTCGATACTTGTAGCATAAATTTCTAAAACTTGACGGTAAAATACCTTTTCTGATGCTCGAATATCACGAATACGTTCTAAAAGTTCCTTGAAGTAACCGCCACCGCCAAGATTTTTCAGACGTTCGTCGTCCATGGCAAAGCCTTTTCGCATGTACTCTTTGAGAATATTCGTTGCCCAGATTCTAAACTGTGTACCTCGTTTCGATTTCACTCGATATCCAACAGAAATAATCACATCCAGATTATAGTAATCCACCTGGTATATTTTCCCGTCTGCGGCAGTTGTTGCAAAATTTGCAACAACTGAATCTCGCTGCAATTCACCTTCCGCAAATACATTTTTTATATGCCTGGAAATCGTTGATTTATCTCGTTGAAACAGTTCTGCCATCTGATCCATAGAAAGCCAGACCGTATCCTCATCAAATGTTGTTTCAATTTTAGCCAATCCGTCTTCTGTTGTATAAATGATAATATTGGATTTCTGATTCATTTCATCTTTGTTTTTCACATTTACACTCCATTCCTATCTGTACCACATCACATGACACCTTCTCTATGTAAGCTTTATGTCAAAAAGCACTTTTAACATAGAGTTTGGACACTATTTACACGTTTATTATATCAGTTGTTTTTCGCCTTTTCAATAGTGTCAATCAGATCTTTAGAGTTAGAGTTAAATTTTCCCTTTAAATAATTAGGCGAATCCGAAAGGTGAGCCACATCCAGAACCACCACATATTTTTCTATTAAATTAGCCAGCAGATCTGCAAAACCGCTCCATTCATCTACCATAGGCTACCTCCATCATGTGAAAGCCGAGGGCACTGAAAAACATACCATTTTTATTTTGATTTTAATAAAAAGAAAAAATCCATCAGAGTTTTTATGATTCTGGTGGATTTTTTGTTAGGCGAAATATAAATTGCTTGTTTTTTTCGGACAAAGTTCTTATTTCTCATTCATTAATTTAATTATTCTCTTAAGATTTACTGCAAAGATCGTCATTGCTCCTTGCATTTCCATACAAATAAGACCTGATGATGACGCTACGTCATAACCATGCCGATGTTTTAGTTCGCTGTTCTTAGCTTCTATTTTATAGCGTTCCCGCATTTTTTCTTTGAAATGTTCAGTTTCCTGAAATTTAACCTGTTCACTGTGGGAATCGCAAATGATTGTTTCTGTGTATGTTTTCTTTTTGGCTCCTTCTTTATAACAGCCACCACGATAAGGACAACATTTACATTTTTCAATATCAAAAAAATAGACCATACGTGGGTTTTTGTTTTTTTTATCTTTTTTCCTTTTATCGAAATATTTATGAATGGCTAAATGTCCGGCTTTACACTGATACATTCCGGCATCTTTATTAAATTCAAACTCATCTTCCTTTCTTCGGTTACCTTGTGTAATAATTGGATTTAGTTTTGCTATCAGTTCATAATCACCTTCTTTTGCTGCCTCGATATTTTTCTTTTCAGAATAAGCCATATCTCCAATGACTGATTCAATCTGTATCCCAGCAGCTTTACTTTTTTGTACAAGTTTTGGCAGTTCTTTGCCATCTGTTTTTTCGCCGCTGGTGATTGTGGCAGCTGTGATGATCCGTTCTTCTGTCATTGCTATGTGTGTTTTATATCCAAAGAATGAAGTGTCGGCTGTCTTATGACCAGTTTTTGCATCTTCATCCTTTGAAGTTTCTAAATGTTCCATGTCATCAGTGACAGATTCTTCTAGTAGATTTAATTTTTCCTGCACTTTTGGATAACTGCAGATTTCTTCATTTCCTTTTACAACATCAATAAGCTGTTTACAGTATTTTAGTTCTTTTTCTAAAGAATCCTCTGTGTTTTTATCAGGAAATTTTTCTTTCATTGTTTCATCAATCTCATAGATGCTACGGCGCAGTTTTTTTGATTGTTCCTGGAGTACTTGACGTGGTGTCTTTTGATTGTATCTTGATTTTGTATGCGTAGCATCCACAATAATGGATTTTGACTTAATAATTCCTTTTTCTAATGCTAACTGAACTGTTTTGGCAATCAGCATATCCAAAAGATTCATATCCTTTAAACGCAGCTTCCGAAATTTTGTCAATGAACTTGGATTTATAACTTCATCTTCTGGAGCCATGTCCAAAAAAATATTTAAAAGACATATCGTATTTAGAACGTTCAACCACATCAACATCTGATAAATCATAAATTGATTTTAAAAGCAGATATTTAAACATTCGGATAGGTGGAACTGCATTTCGTCCGTTATCCAGACAATAATTAGCAAGCAATTCATCATAAATAAAGTTAAAATCAACCAATTCTTTTATCTGCCGGAGAAGATTATCTTTCGGGATTACTAATTCATATATTTCCATGTATGGACTTAGCACCAATTTCTGCTGTTGTTCGATCATAAAAACACCGCCTATATTTGATAGATACATTGTACCAAATATAGACGGTATTATCTACTTTTTAAGTGCCCTCACTTACCGGTATAGGGGCGGTAACATTTCGTAGTCAAAGGGGCATCCGTAGTCATACCAGATGCCCCATAAACCCTTATTTTATGCGGGATAAAGACACGGCAGTTTCGCAGTTTCCAGTCGATGGAAACATATCAATTGCAGCCGCCCGCTCTACCTGATATCCTCTCTCCTGCAGCACCACCAGATCTCTCACCAGACTGGTCGGCTTACAGGAAATGTAAACCATATGATCCACGCCGAAATCAATGATCTGATCCAGCGCTTTTGGATGAACACCATCTCTTGGCGGGTCTAAGACGATCAGATCCGGCTTATCTTTTAACGTGCCAATCACCTTCAGCACATCTCCTGCAATAAATTCGCAGTTATCCAGACCATTGGCTGCCGCATTCTGCTTCGCCGCCTCTACGGCCTCTTCCACGATCTCTACACCAACAACTTTCGCAGCCACCGGTGCTAAGATCTGGGCAATGGTTCCAGTTCCGCTGTATAAGTCAAATACGACCTTATCTCTGGTGTCCCCCACGTAGCCTCTGGCCGTCTCATAAAGCACCTCTGCACCTAAAGAATTGGTTTGGAAGAAGGAAAATGGAGAGATCTTGAATTTCAGACCTAACAGTTCCTCATAAAAATATTCCTGTCCGTAAAGCACCAGGGTCTCGTCACTCTGCACCACATCAGCCAGGCTGTCATTGTGGATCTGTAAAATACCTGCATAGGAGCCCTCCAGGTCAAGCCCAAGCAGTGCCTCCTTCCATCCCTGGATCAACATTTCTTCGCTCTCATTCAGCCCTTCTGTCTGAGTGGAAGTCACCAGTGCCACCAGGATTTCTCCTGTTTTCACAGCGCGGCGCACCAGCAGATGGCGCAAAAAGCCCTCATGCTTTAACTTCTTATAAAATGGAACCTTCTTCTCCGCAAAATACTCTCTGGTGGCGGTCAGGATCTTCGTGAAATCCTCATGGACGATCTTGCAGTGATCCACGTTCACCACGTCATGGAAGCTGCCCCTCTTGTGCATTCCCAACGCCAGTGGTCCGTCCTTGTACTCATCACCAAAAGAAAATTCCATCTTATTGCGGTATCCTTCATGGATCGGACTTCCCTTGATGCCTTCAAATACATAGTCCTGGCACACACTGTCTAACAAAGTCTTGATCTGCTGCTCTTTGATCTTTAACTGCTCCTCGTAAGGAATACTCTGGCAGACGCATCCACCACAGATCCCAAAATGAGGGCAACGATTTTCTTCTGTCTCCAATGGGGACTCCTTAACTACTTCTAACAGACGTCCCTCGCACCTTCCTCCCCGTTTTTTATTGACCGCAAAGGTCACTTCCTGTCCCGGAAGGGCATTTTTCACAATGGCGCGTTCTCCATCGATCATCACGATCCCACGATTTGGAAATTCCATCCGCTCTACCACGCCGGTATATCTCTCTCCTTTTTTCACTGACCCGTAACTCCTCTCTCCTGCCTGTAAACGCAGCGATTCCCTATCTTTATAACCTTTCCTATGACACAAAAAGCGTGTCTCACATGAGACACGCTCATAACTCTTTTTTCTACCTGTTCTGTATCTTATTTCTCAGCCTTTTTTTCCGCATCCTCATCTTCGAAGAAATCATCATCGAAATCGTCATCGAAATCATCCTCAAAATCATCCAGATAATCCGGAGTGAAGAAACGATATACCGCATATGCGATTCCTGCTACCGCTGCTACAGCACCAATGATCGCCAGCACCCATAAAATACAGTTCTTTTTCTTATCCTCTTCCTCTTTTCTGTGGAGGAACTCATTCAGTTTGGTGGAATTCACAATCTCTTCCATACGGTTCATCACGTCTTTGTTCATCAGATCAAACTTATTCATGCTGCACACCAACCTTTCCGATTATCAAATCATGACACTTCTGCCATTTAAAACTTAAACAGTTACGAATAGTATACCATTTTCCATTGGATTTTACCACGGAATTTTCTCTTATTTTAGATTTTTTTCAGCTTCGCAAAGGACGCGAACATCTTTTTCGTTCCTGCCGTATCGAACTCTACCGTCACCTCATAGTCTCTGGCTCCATCCTTCACCTCTTTTACAGTTCCCTGACCAAATTTCACATGGGAAACCCGGTCGCCCACACCGTAATCCAGGCCCTTTTTCTCCACCGTAAATGCCTTGCCAAATCCAGGATTTTTTCCAGAAAGGCTGCTTCCACCAAAAGCCTGGCTGCTGGAAAACAGAGAAGACGTCTTAGAAGCATAGGTATTCTCACTCCGGCCAAATTTGCTGATACCTGCCGGTTTTTTCGGCTGGTTCCATGGAAGTCCGGCATCAGCGCCTAAGCCTTCTAATTTTTCTCTGGCACTGATCCCTGAGCGCCTTGGTTCTAAACGGCTGGTTTCCAGTAACTCCTCCGGTATCTCCTCCACAAACCGGCTGACCTTGCAATAACGGGTCTCACCGTTAACCATCCGCATCCGGGCAGACGTCAGAGTCAGATGCTTTTTCGCACGCGTAATGCCTACATAACACAGTCTCCGTTCTTCTTCCAGATCGGAACGGTCATCCGAAATGATGGTCATGTAACTGGGAAACAGTCCATCTTCCATACCGCTTAAGTAAACATTTTCAAACTCCAGTCCCTTTGCGCTGTGAAGGGTCATCAGCGTCACACGCGCCTCGCTTTGATCTAACTGATCCACATCTGCCACCAGGGCAACCTCCTCTAAGAACTCATCCAGGGACGGCTCTTCTGCTTTCTCCCAGTAAGCAACGGCTTTGTTGACCAGCTCTTCCACGTTTTCCAGACGGCTCTGGCCTTCGACCTCACCTTCTGCTTCCAGCTCCCTCCGATAGCCGGACTCCTCCAGCACATCCTCTAAAAGCTGCTTGATGGTGTAGTCTTCCTGTTTCATCCGGCCACGCATTTCTTCAATGAAATCTGTAAAGGTACCGATCTTCTCCGCTGCTTTTCCAAGTCCCGGAACGACTTTTGCCCGGAGCATAGCGTCATACAGGCTGTAACCGTTGGCAGATGCAAAAATGGTCACTTTTCCGATGGAGGTCGCTCCGATTCCCCGCTTCGGCACATTGACGATACGGCTCACCGCCAGATCATCCCGTCCGTTGGCAATGGTCTTTAGATACGCCAGCACATCCTTGATTTCTTTTCTCTGATAGAAATTCACGCCTCCCACCAGACGGTACGGTACATTGTATGCAATGCATTTCTCCTCAAGAAGACGGGACTGGGCATTAGTCCGGTAGAGAACTGCACAGTCCTCATAAGGATAGCCTTTGGCTAATATATCCTTCACGATAAAATCCGCTTCTTCATAGGACTGATCAAACTGCTTAAACCGGATCTTGTCTCCCTCGCCATTAGCAGTCCAGAGTGTCTTCTCCTTCCGTCCCCGGTTGTTGCGGATCACCGCATTGGCCGCATCCAGGATATTCTGAGTGGAACGGTAATTCTGCTCCAGCTTGATCACCGTCGCTCCCGGAAATGCCTGCTCAAAGTTTAAAATATTACCAATATTGGCTCCGCGGAACTTATAAATGGACTGGTCATCATCACCAACCACACACAGGTTCTTATATTTTCCAGCTAACAGATCAATAAGCCGGAACTGGGCCGTGTTGGTGTCCTGGTACTCATCCACCATAATATAACGGAACCGTTCCTGATAATACTCCAACACCTGCGGATTGTTCTGGAACAATTCCACCGTCTTCATGATCAGATCATCAAAATCCAGGGCATTGTTCTGTTTTAACCGTTTCTGATACTCCTGGTAGACCTCTCCCACCTTCCGGTCATGATAATCACCGGAATTATTTAACAGAAATTCCTCCGGCGTGATCAGTTCATTCTTCGCATTGGAGATCTGGCTTAACACCGCCCGCTCCTTAAACAGCTTGGAGTCCAGCTGCATAGCCTTCAAAATCTGCTTGAGCAAAGTCTTCTGATCATCGGTATCATAAATGGAAAAGCTGGTATCATACCCCAGAAAATCAATATGTCTCCGCAGGATCCGCACACAGGAAGAATGGAACGTGCTGACCCAGATGCTCTCAGAACCAAACTGCACCTGCTGATCCACACGCTCCCGCATTTCTCCTGCTGCCTTATTGGTAAATGTAATCGCCATGATATTCCATGGGTTCACGCCCTCATCCTCGATCAGATGGGCGATCCGGTAAGTCAGGACCCTGGTTTTACCAGAGCCCGCACCCGCCAGAATCAAAAGAGGCCCTTCTGTACAGAAGACGGCCTCTTTCTGCTTGGGATTCAGCAATTCATAAGAACTCATATCTGCCCTCACTTATTTTGACTGCTCATAAGCCTGGCGGACACACTTGGCCAGCTGGTCTGCACAGGATGTACCTTTCATGCCGCACTGATTGCCTAACAGATATCCTTCAATCTGCTCCACGGTCATTCCGTTAACCAGTTTGCCGATCGCCTTTAAATTTCCATTACACCCATTGGTAAATACCACGTTGGTAACAACATCTCCATCTAAATCAAAGCTGATCTGTCTTGCGCAGACACCCTGTGGTTTCATATCATATCTCATGGTGATTCCTCCTCTATGTACTTCGCCGCCCTCCGCTCTTCTGTGACGGACTCCGGCTGTTTTCCTGTTTAACTTCCGATCCATACTGAACATATCCTATGTCCACAATTTCTGGATTCTCTCTATTATAGATGATTTTTTTCATTTTGTAAATGCCAGAATTCCGATCTATACGGCTGATAATTATAAATAAATCACATTTCCTCTTGTCATCTGGTTTTGAAAACTATATAATGTGATAAAGAGGTGACAACAGATTATGAAAACTAATAAAGAACGTTTACGTGATTTTTTTGCCCGGCTGGACAGCCTTGATTATATCAAACCGGAACAGATTCCGAATATCGATCTTTACATGGATCAGGTGACCACCTTTATGGATGAACATCTGGGGCAGTCCAAGCGTTATGAGGATGATAAAGTTCTGACAAAGACCATGATCAACAACTATGCCAAGAACAATCTTCTTCCTCCCCCTGTAAAGAAGAAATATTCCAGAGAACATATGCTGCTGCTGGTATTTATCTACTACTTCAAAAATATGCTTTCTTTCCATGATATTGAAGCTCTTTTTGCTCCGATCACAGAGGGACATTTCATGGATGCCTCCGGTCTGTCTCTGCAGGATATCTACGAGGAAGTTTTCTCTATGGAGTATGAGCAGATGAAACGGTTAAAAGAAGACCTTCTCCGCAAATTTCATGCCTCTGAGGAGTCTTTTACCGATCAGAAGGAAGATAAGGATTATCTGCAGCTTTTCACTTTTATCTGCGCCCTTGGCTTTGATGTTTTTTTAAAGAAGCAGGCTATGGAAATGCTGATCGACCAGATCCGTGAAGATTATCCGGTGGATCACAGTAAAAAGAAGAAATCATAAGCGCTGCGTCCCCGCTTTGGGATCGCAAAAAACCAAACAGGCGAAGGAAGTATCTGCTGATCCTCCTTCGCCTGTCGTATATTCTGACAGATCTGCCTGTCCTTATTCGCCCTGTTCCTGATTCAGTCTGGCAAATACCATGTCATAACCATCGCTTCCATAATTTAAAGAACGGTTCACACGGCTGATGGTTGCAGTAGACGCCCCGGTTTTTTCTGCGATCTCTAAGTATGTCTTCCCCTCCCGCAGCATTTTTGCTACTTCATAACGCTGAGATAAAGATAATAATTCATTTACAGTACACACATCCTCGAAAAACGCATAACACTCTTCTGGCGTTTTTAAGGTCAAGATCGCATCAAACAGATGGTCTACGGCCTCTGTCTTAATTTTCTTGTTCATGTTTCAATCCCCTTTTCCGCTGTTTGTGGATAGGATCTCTCATATCCACCTTAATATTACCATTTTAACACAGTAAAACTATAAAGTCCATACTTCATTCCCTTACAAAAACATAAACTTTTTATGGCAATTTCGATCTGGAAAATTTCTGGCTTTTAGGAAAGCATAAATTTCTCCACAACATGGGCAACGCCATCCTCTTCATTGGTTAAGGTAATGTAATCTGCGGCTTTCCGCACTGGCAGCACTCCATTTCCCATAGCAACGCCAAGACCGGCATACTGGACCATGGTCAGATCATTATAGCCATCTCCGCAGGCGATCATTTCTTCCCGTTTCACGCCAATCACAGCCAAAAGCCGCTCTAAAGACTGGGCCTTATCGATCCCCTTTGGCAGAATCTCCAGGAAAAACGGGTCAGAGCGGTAGACACTAAAATTTTTTCCCAGCGCTGCCTTCACCTTCGGTTCTACCATCGCAAGATAATCCCCGTCATCAGTCATCAAAAATTTAGGTACAGAAAATGTAACATGTGCTTTCAGTTCCTCAATCGTCATCGGTATGATCTTCAGCGTATTGATCCGGGATTCCAGCTGGACATACTGATCCTCAGGACGATTGGTCAGCAAGGTTCTGTTTTCATAGGTCAGAATACTGACATTATGCTCCTGGGCCAGATCGATGATCTGACCATTCGACTCTGCCGGAATCTGACGGCTGAAGACCACTTCTTTGGTCTTGCAGTTCATAATGATTCCACCATTGAAGGACAGGATATATCCACCGTAATCCTCCAGATGCAATTCTTCCGCCAACGGCATCACGCCGTAAGTCGGTCTGCCGGAAGCCAGCACCACGATCTTGCCCTGCTCCTGAGCCTTCATCAGTGTTTCCTTTGTTTTTGGTGTAATCTCTTTATTACGGTTGGTCAGCGTTCCGTCCAGATCCAGAACGATCATTTTGTATTCAGACATCTTAAAACCCCTTACTCTATTTTTTATAACAATTCATAACTGCTCCATATCTTCACAGTCATGAGCAAAAATCCCTTGCTTTCTTACCTTCCTATCTCTCACGCGGCTGGATTACCGCATAAAAACCCCTATTATTATAACTGAAACTGCGCCTCTTTTCCACCTTAATTTTACTTTTTCTAAAATTCATGCATTTTCTTCAAGTCGAAACGTCCGTGAGACTTAGCGCGCGATTCTGGGATGTGCAGAGCGTTTTGGTGTCATAGGACGAGGTTTCCTATGACACCAAAACCGCCCTTCCACAGGATTTCGAGGCTCCTGTGAAAGAGCGGTTTTTCAATTCAGAAATGATTCCCGATCAATTATTTCTGGCTTGTATATGCGAAGAAGTAGTAACCAAGTGGTGTGTAGTACATGCCATCGATGCTGTCATCCAGCATATATTTGTTTACATAGAAGTAAATAGGAGCTAATACGCTGTCCTCACCGATCAGCATATCCTCTGCCTGATGGAAAGCTGTCATACGCTCAGACGGTACGGAAGTAGCTTTTGCTGCATCGATTGCTGCATCATATTCTGGTCTGGAGTACTGCGCATCGTTGTTTCCGCCGCCTGTATACCACATATCCAGGAAAGTACAAGGATCGTTGTAGTCTGCGATCCAGCCGTTACGAGCGATCTGATAGTTACCATCTTTACGTGTCTGAAGGAATACGTTCCAGTCCTGGTTGTTCAGAGTAACGTTTACACCCAGAACACTCTGCCACATGTTCTGCAGAGCCTCACCGATTGCTTTGTGACTGTCGTTGGTGTTGTACAGATACTCAACAGTTGGGAAGCCCTCGCCGTTTGGATAGCCAGCCTCAGCTAACAGAGCTTTTGCTTCCTCACAGTTTGCCTCATAGTCCTCAGCAGCTACGCTGTAGTAGTCACCACCAACCGTACGGAAGTCGTCATGGCCGGCGCCCTCTGCGTCATAGATACCAGCTGGAACAAAACCGCTTGCCGGAACCTCGCCAGTCTGGGTAACCTGCTCTACGATGTAGTTACGGTCGATTGCCAGGCTGAATGCTTTACGAACCAGAGGATTGGAGAATACTTCATCCTCTGTGTTGAAGCATACATAGTAAGTACCAATGTAATCAGAAATCTGAAGCTCGCCAGATGCTAAGTAGTTAGGAACCTCATCCGTAGGAACCTGCTCAATGAACTGCAGCTCACCGCTCTTGTATGCAGCTAACATTGCGTTCGCGTCATCCAGTAAGGTGTACTTGATGGTGTCTGGTCCTAAGTTTGCATAGTCATAGTACTCTGGGTTCTTCTCAGTTAAGATATATGCGTTGTGGGACCACTCAACCAGCCTGTATGCACCGTTGGTGATGTAGGTAGATGGATCATAAGTCCACTCCTCATTACCCTCTACCACATCCTGACGTACTGGTAATGTAGCCGGGAAAGCCAGGACATCCTCAAAATATGGGCAGTCATAGCTTAAAGTGATCTCCAGTGTATCATCATCAATTGCTTTTACAGCCAGTGTATCTGGATCTGCGCCATCCTGAATCTCCTGATAACCTTTTACCATATCGATCATGTAGGTATAGTCAGCAGCTGTCTGAGGATTAGCCAGACGCTTCCAGGAATACTCAAAATCACCGGCAGTTACTTTCTGGCCATCAGACCATTTTGCATCCGGACGCATCTTAAAGGTATAAGTAACGGTACCGTCATCATTCACAACCTTCTCCCAGGACTCTGCCTGACCAGCTACGATCTGTGCATTGCCATTGCCATCATTGACATACTTTGCAAGGCCCTCAAACATATGCTGGGTCATGATCGCACCATCAACGGTAGAGTTTAATGCTGGATCCATAGTCTGTGGCTCGGATGCCAGACATACAGCCAGATTGAAGCCATCAGCTTCAGCGGTTGTCTCTGCTGCACTGGACTCAGCTGCTGCAGTCGTTTCTGCTGCTGCCTGAGTTGTCTCTGTTGTAGACTTGCCGCCACATGCTGCTAAAGACAGTACCATGGTAGAAGCTAATGCTACAGACAGAATTTTCTTTGTCTTTCTCATAATTACATCCTCCTTGATTTTTCTACCCTTTCAGGGCACCTTGCGCTCTGCGAGCACGGTACACTCTTCAAGCGCATTGTATCGAAACGTCTGTTTTAAGACGAGGATACCTGTAACTGTTTCGTAGTTTCCTACTTATCCAGTAAATGGCACGCTGCCCAGTGTCCCGGCTCATGTTCCTTAAATTCCGGAACCACCTGGCTGCATTTTTCCGTTGCATATGGACATCTGGTATGGAACCGGCATCCACTTGGCGGATTCATCGGGCTTGGGATATCACCCTCAAGCACGATACGTTTTCTGGTTCTGCTTAACTGCGGGTCCGGAACCGGAACTGCGGAAAGCAACGTCTGTGTATACGGATGGATCGGATGACGGTTTAACTCATAGCTCTCACCTAACTCTACCATGGAGCCTAAGTACATAACGCCGATCCGGTTGGAAATATGACGTACAACGGAAAGGTCATGGGCGATGAATAAATAAGTCAGTCCCATCTCCTCCTGCATGTCTTCCAGCATATTGACAACCTGGGACTGAATGGATACGTCCAGTGCGGAAATCGGTTCATCACATACGATGAATTCCGGTTTCACTGCCAGGGCGCGGGCAATACCAACTCGCTGCTGCTGTCCACCGGAGAACTCATGCGGATAGCGGTTGGCATGCTCGGTATTCAGTCCAACCCGTGATAACAGCTCTTTGATCCTGTCATCACGGTCTTTTTTGCTTGCTGCTAATTTATGGATATCAATGGCCTCGCCAATGATCTCGCCAACTGTCATACGTGGGTCCAGGGAAGCAGATGGATCCTGGAAAATGATCTGCATTTTCCGGCGGTATGGAAGCATATTCACAGACTGTGCTTTTCCAACCGGTGTTCCATCTGGATTTAACGGGTTATCAAACAGTACCTTGCCATCATAGACGATCTTGCCGCCTGTTGGCTCATACAGTCTTAATACGGTTCTTCCCAGTGTGGTCTTACCACAGCCGGACTCACCTACCAGACCTAAGGTCTCTCCTTTTTTGATCGCGAAGGAAACATCCTGTACCGCCTGAACGCCCGGTCCCTTCACACCCTTGATCGGGAAATATTTTCTTAATTTCGTAACTTCAAGGAGATTCTCGTTATGATTCATTTGTCTTTCCCTCCCTGTTGTTTAAACGTTCCTGAATTCTCAGCCAGCATGCAGAGCGGTGATTCTCGCCGATCTCCACATATGGAGGCATCTTCTTCAGACAGATCTTCATGCAGTGCTCACATCTTGGAGCGAATGGGCAGCCCTCCGGCGGGTTCAGCATATCAACCGGGGAACCCTCAATCGGGATCAGTCTCTCGTAAGACTCTGCATCCACACGAGGCATGGAACGCAGAAGTCCCATGGTATATGGATGTGCCGGTTTATAGAAAATATCATCAACCGGACCCTGCTCTACGATCTTACCTGCATACATAACGGATACTTTATCACAGATATCAGCCACAACGCCCAGGTTATGGGTGATGAAAATGATACCCATCTTGGTTTTCTTCTGCAGATCCTTCATCAGCTCCAGGATCTGTGCCTGGATGGTCACATCCAGAGCCGTAGTAGGCTCGTCAGCGATCAGAAGCTGTGGATGACAGATCAGTCCCATAGCGATCATAACACGCTGTCTCATACCACCGGAGAACTCATGTGGATACTGCTTCATACGTTTCTCCACGTTGTTGATGCCTACCATTTCCATCATCTCCATGGCGCGTTTCTCCGCGTCCTCCTTGGAAATGCTCTTATCGTGGGCTTTTAAAGCCTCCACAAGCTGGTTGCCGATCGTATAAACCGGGTTTAAACAGGTCATAGGGTTCTGGAAGATCATAGCAACCTTATTGCCACGGAAATTGGTCATCTCTTCCTTTGACATCGCTAATACATCTTTTCCCTCGAAAGTAATGGAACCGCCAGTCACCTTACCAGGAGACTGCAGCAGACCCATAATAGAATAAGCTTCCTGGCTCTTTCCGGAACCAGACTCTCCTACCACTCCCATTACTTCGCCATAATTTAAATCATAAGAAATGCCGCCTACTGCCTTTACTTCACCAGCAGGGGTAAAGAAGGAGACGTGCAGATCTTTAACTTCCAGTAATTTCTGATTTTCTTTTGCTTCAGCCATTACAATGCTCCTCCTTTCTATTTCTTCAGTTTTGGATCCAGTGCGTCACGAAGTCCGTCACCGAACAGGTTGAACGCCAGAATCATGATACTTAAGATCACAGACGGAATGATCAGACGGTAGGTATAAGTGTACATACCGCTTAATGCGTCTGTTGCCATGGAGCCAAGGCTTGGAAGTGGTGCAGAAACACCAACTCCTAAGTAGGATAAGAAGGACTCCAAAAAGATCGCAGACGGGATCTGTAAGCAGGTAGTAACAACGATCTGACCGATACAGTTCGGGATCAGATGTCTTAAAATGATCCGCTTACCGGAAGCACCCAGCGCACGGGCAGCAGTTACATACTCCTGCTGTTTTAACTGAAGCACCTGGCCACGGATGATACGGCTCATGGTTACCCAGTATAACATACCAAATGCAATAAACATGGAGATCAGATTCGGTCCCAGTACAGATACGAAGGACTTTAATGGGCCGCTTCCTGTATTGATATAATCGGTTAAAATCGGCTTTAACGCAGTTGCGATCAGAAGCACTACCAGCATCTCCGGTACTGCGTAGATCACTTCTACGATACGCTGCATCACTGCATCTACTTTACCGCCACAGTAACCGGAGATCGCGCCATATGTCGCTCCGATCACCAGTACCAGGAATGCTGCACAGATACCAACACTCATGGATACTCTCGCACCGTACATGACACGGACTAAGATATCACGGCCATACATATCAGTACCGAACACATGTGGGAATACGTTCTCACCGTTGGCTTTTCTCTGTAACTCATCAGTAGAATAACCAAACAGTTTCTTCTTAATGCCTAATTCTTTGCGAAGTGTGTTCACATCCACTTCTTCGTTCTGTTTCTGGGCATTCTGAGCTGCCACCTTTGCTTTTGCTTTGATTTTTGCAATATCAACGCTGGTCAGCTTCTCGCCCTTGGCAGCTGCCTCTGCTTCTGCCTCAGCGATCATCTCTTCTGCGCTCTTGGTTCCACCGGCGGTGGTTCTGGCTGCCAGTTCCGCATCCAGTCTCTGGGTGTCCTCCAGTGTGTAGTGGGTCGGATGCAGATTCTCTGCTCCCTTATTAAACTGGTCATATCCGTAAGGAACCAGATATGGACCTACGAATGCAAACAATACCAGGAAAATGATCACTCCAAGAGCAACCATCGCAACCACATTCTTCTTCAGACGGCGCCATGCATCCTTCCAATAAGAAACGCTCTGACGTTCCTGGATGAAATCCTTTTTCTCGGTCTGGGAGGCACTGTCGAAATCATCTGCACTGTAATGATTCCAGTCCAGAAGCTCTTCAATATCCGGCTGTAAGGTAACCGGACAACGTTTCATCTTGTTATCTTCTGCCACGATTATTCTCCTCCCTTTGTCAGACTGATACGTGGATCGGCGATCTTGTACAGGATATCAACTACCATATTCATCAAAATGATAAAACTTGCCAGGAAAACTGTGGTACCCATGATAACTGGATAGTCACGGTTCTGGATGGACTGTACAAAATAGCGTCCCAGGCCCGGAATAGAGAATACGCTCTCTACTACGAAACCACCGCACAGGGTAAATGCAACCTGCGGTCCTAAATAGGTAATAACCGGGATCAGTGCATTACGAAGCGCGTGTTTGAAAATGATCTTGCTGTTCTTTAAGCCCTTCGCTCTTGCTGTTTTGATAAACTCCTGATTCAAGGAATCCAGCATAGCAGAACGGGTCTGTCTTGCCGTGTAACACATCGGATAGAATCCCAGTGCAAAACACGGAAGCACATAAGCCTTCACTCCCTGTGACGGATCAAAGATGGTCGGGAACGGACGGAATCCCTCGATACCGCCTGCAAATACAACCAGCAGAATGGACGCCACTACGAAGCTTGGCATGGAAATACCTAAGGTACAGACCACTCGCAGGATACTGTCAGTCAGTTTTCCACGCTTAAATGCAGAAAGACATCCTAACGGCACACCAACTAATACTGCCCAGCACAGGGCAATGGCTCCGACCTTAGCGGATACCGGGAACATTTCCTTAATAATGCTTAAAACTGCACGGTTCTTCTGCATCTTTAAAGAAACACCAAAATCACCCCTCAACAGGTTCTGAAGATATTTGCCTAACTGCACGATAACCGGCTGGTCCAGGCCATACTTCGCATTCAGTGCCGCCAGCGTAGCCTCAGACGGCGTTTTCTCACTCAGCCAGGGGCTTCCTGGAACTGCGTTCATCAGAAGGAAGGTCAGACAGGTTACTAAAAAAATCGTAACGGCTGCCATACCAAGCCTTTTTGCTACATACTTACCCATTTTCTCACATCCTATTTTTTCTTTTTGTCTGCTTCCATGTTTTACCTCGCAAGGGGTAAAAAAATAGCTGTCATAAAAAGCACCTGAAAATCCGTGATTTTATCCAGCAATTTCATCTCGTCCCTACACTTTAAAACACAGAAGTACACATGGCTATAATCTTACATCAAACATGTACTAGAAGTCAATAGGGAAACGCAATTTTGGACACTTTTTTGTTATAGGAGGGCGTACACATGTCCATATAGGACATACATTTTCATATTTCTCCCCTGCGGTTCATGCTATGTGACCGAAAGATCAACCGTATCCAATTATGGATAATATGCAGATCGCAGTTTTAACGGTTAAATGGAATTGTTCAATAAATACCGGATAAAGGGGATTACAATATGATAACTTATGATCCATTATGGAAAACTATGAAAGAAAAGAATATCAGCCAGTACCGTCTGGTAAAAGCCTACGGTTTCAGCGCCGGTCAACTGAATCGCCTGAAAAATAATCAGTATGTTTCTACACATACCATCGGCGTTTTGTGTACTATTCTTGAATGTTCTGTTGAAGATATTATGGAATTCCGCATGGATAAGAGCGAAGGACTGTATCCGATCATGGAAACCGTACCCAAACAACCGGAAGAAGATGAAGCGGAAGAATCCGTACCAGAAGAATCCGGAGCGCCATGTTAGCATTGCATCAAAAAAAGCAGGACAGAGAGCCTGGTTACCGCTCATGTAACGCATGAACGGCAACCGCATCTCTGCCCTGCTTTTCTATATAGAATTTGGAAAAATCAGTCACTTTCTTGTCTGCTTTCATGCGTTCGATTCTCTCGAACTCAGACTGGATCAGCTCTGCAAATTTTTCCTGTGCGCTTACATTTCTGTTTCACTTTCTGATATGATTTTAACACACTTTTCTGCATAGATAAAACCTTATTTTCCCAACTGTTTCTTTAAATACCGCAGCTGTCCTCCGCAGGAAATGACCTCCAGCTCATTTTCGGAAAGCTCCAGACGTGCCTTGAAGGTAATGCCCTTGGTGTTGTCCCGCACTTCCACTACCTTGGTCTGCATCTGGTTCAGTAAGTCATTGATCTCCAGCTCATCGCCCATTTCCAGCTTGTCGTAATCCGCCGGATCGTCAAATACCATCGGAATAATGCCGTGGTTCAACAGATTGCCCTTGTGGATTCTGGCAATGCTCTTGGCAATGACTGCACGGACACCCAGATACATCGGGTTAATCGCCGCATGCTCTCTGGAAGAGCCCTGGCCGTAGTTCTCGCCGCCAATGATGATGCTCTGGCCCATCTTCTTCGCTCTCTCAGAGAACTCCGGATCGTAACGGTGATAGCAGTATTTGCTCATCAGCGGAATGTTGGAACGCATGCTGGAGAACTCCGCGCTTGCCGGGGTAATATCGTCGGTGGTGATATTATCCACAGTCTTTAAGCTGATCGGAACACACAGATGATCGGTAAAGGCTTCAGGGACCGGCAGCGGCTGGATGTTTGGTCCGCGGACGATCTCCACCTTCTGTGCCTCCTCTTCTGGAAGAGGCTCGATGATCATGGAATCGTCTACCGGGTAAACCTCCGGCTCATGGATCTCTGCCAGTTTCTTCACATCATCGCCTAAAATATCCTCCGCAGTCGCGAATGTTCCTAAGATTGCTGTTGCAGCTGCGCTCTCCGGGCTTACCAGATAGATCTCCGCAGTCGGGTTTCCTGCACGCCCCTTAAAGTTCCGGTTGGAGGTGCGGACTGCTACGCCTTTGGTTGCCGGGGACTGGCCGATGGCACAGCATGGGCCGCAGGCGATCTCCAGAATCCGGACTCCGGCGTCAACTAATATTTCCAGATATCCATCACGCAAAAGCTGTTTGTATACCTGCTTAGAAGATACCGCACAGGTACAGCTTACGTCCTCGTTCACGTGATGTCCCTGCATCACCAGAGCCACCTTGGCAATATCGGAATAGCTGGCGTTAGTACAGCTTCCGATGAATACCTGCTGCACCTTCTTCTTCTCCGCATCCTTTAACGGCATCACGTTGTCCGGCTGATGCGGACATGCGATCAATGGATTCAACTGGCTTAAATCGATCTCCATCTCGCCGTCATACTCTGCGTCCTCGTCCGGAAGCATCTCCACGTACTGGTCTTCTCTTCCCTGGGCCCGCATGAATTTCCGAACCTGCTCATCGCCCGGGAAAATGGAAGTGGTCGCGCCCATCTCTGCGCCCATGTTGGTGATAGTGGCACGTTCTGATACCTCCAGTCTAGCAGCGCCCTCACCCACATACTCAAATACCTTGCCAAGACCGCCTTTGATGCCCACTCGGCGAAGCATTTCCAGGATCACTTCTTTTGCATTACATCCTGGTTTTAAATGACCATTTAAGTTCACACGGATGATCTCTGGCATTTTCAGTCTCATCGGAACACCGGTCATGGCAGTTGCCACATCCATGCCGCCGACACCGATACACAGCATACCGATGGAACCGCCATGAGGCGTATGGCTGTCACCGCCCATACTTAATTTGCCAGGCATGCCAAATCTTGCCACATGAACTGCGTGGCAGATACCATTTCCCGGTCTGGACACATGAACACCAAACCTTTTCGCAACAGACTGTAAATAAATGTGGTCATCCGGGGTCTTATTGTCCAGGTACAGCAGGTTGTGGTCCAAGTAACTGACGCTGGTCTCCACCTGCGTCCGGTCAATGCCGATGGCCTCAAATGCCAGATACGTCATAACTGCATTGATATCGTGTGTCAGGGTCTGGTCTACTTTCACATAGATCTCTTCACCCGGTTTCATATCTGATGGTTTTGCTAAATGTGCTTCTAAAATTTTTCTCGTTAAATTCTTTCCCATGAAAAATGCACTCTCCTTATAATGAGTCTCGTTTATCATCTTGACTACATTATAAGGGAGTGCATGTTATAAGTAAAATTGGTTTTCAGAAATGAATCCTATAACTTTTTCTTATGATGAAATTTTCTAATACAGGACCTTCTTATGTTCCAGCATCACACACTTTGCAATCTCCAGCAGATCCCGCTCCACCTGTCCGATGTACGCGCCTTCCCGGTACAATGCTGATAATTCCCAGGTGATCGGTGTCTTCGACAGATGGTAAACCTCCTCCTCCACTTTTCCGATATAATTACTTAACGCCGGCTGGCTGATAAATAATTTTGCCGCCGCTTTCGTAAAACTTCCACAGGTGGCTACCATGTCCACATAGGTAAACTGACGTAATTCCATCGGTCACGCTCCCTTTATATCAATAATCCCACTGTCTGTAATAACGTCTGATATCCATAGGATGGCAAAATGCAGCTTCCATATGGGCATCTACACGGTTATTGACCCCATGCATCACCAGATGGGAAATCGTCCCACGATACGCTTCCTTAATTCCTTTTAATTCATAATCCTTTGTATCGATCAAGTTATAGTTGCGGCATACTCTGGGAAGAAAATTTTTCACTCTCTCTGCCAATGGCCTCTGTGCATCCTCGCCAAGAAACAATGTCACGGGCGTTTCCGCATCCATAACTTCAAGCGTTCCATGGAAAAATTCCCCACAGGAAATGGATTTTGTCCGGATCCAGAGCTGTTCCTCCCAGTAACACATAGCATAGGAATAAGTGGCGCCCCACTGATTTCCACTTCCAATAAAATAATGGGGCATCTCCGGATGCTTCTTCACATATTCATATTTCTTTTCCGCATAATCCGCTGCCCAGGCATCTGCCTTAATTTCTACCTGTGCAAGCGCATCTGCCAGGTACGCATCCATATTATTCCAGTAATCCTCATATTCCGGGAATTCTCCATTCAGATACATCAGTCTGGAAGCAGCCATATAAAACTTCAACTGTTCATTGACCGGATAAGAAATACACCAGTCACATAATTTCACCAGAGGCGCATCCTTCTTATCTATGAACCCAAACACTCTGGCACCGATTTTATGTGCTTTTTCTACTGCTTCCTGCATCTCTTTCGTACTGCCTGTCACGGAAGAAAAAATAACCACTGACTGGTCTGTAAAACGTTTATTACCGGTTGTTAGGAACTCCGCTGCCTGTTCCACATAAACAGGAAGCGCACTTCTTTCTTTCATAAAAACCTCTGCCTGAAGACAGGACGCCCAGGTTCCGCCAATCCCCAGCCAATAAATTCCATCAAATCCGCTGCTCCAGATTTCATCTGTAATTCTTTCAATCTCTGCTCTCAAAGCCAGTGCCCCATTGACGCTGTCCACTGCCTTCTGCTCATCAAATTTCAACATCTGAAACTCCTTCCACAGCTTTCCTTTCATTACTTACTCTCTTCTTTTTTATCATAGCACAAATCCATTATTTCCGCACCTCTGATTTTTTCTTTTCATATCTTATAGAAATCAGATTTTCTCCCAGGAGGCAGATCTTTCTATGATATCCATAAAAAAAACAACCGCTCTCGTCCTTAGCGCCCTGCTTGCCCTCTCCGGCTGTGCCAAGGCCCCTGATGACGCCATGACCCCTGTTACCTTAAATGAAGTGGCCCATTCCATCTTCTATGCACCGCAGTACGCCGCCATCGAATTAGGCTATTTCAAAGACCAGGGCATCGACTTAAGTCTGGTCAATGGAGCCGGAGCTGACAAGGTCATGACTGCCCTGGTATCCGGCGATGCCGATATCGGATTTATGGGGTCTGAGGCCAGCATCTATACTTACGCCAACGGCGCTTCCGACTACGCCGTCAATTTCGCCCAGTTAACCCAGCGGGCCGGTAACTTTCTGGTGGGTCGGCAGCCAGATCCGGCATTCCAGTGGTCAAAACTGAAAGGTACGAAGGTACTGGGTGGCCGGGCCGGTGGCATGCCTCAGATGGTATTTGAGTATATCTTAAAGAAACACGGTATCGATCCTAAAACGGATCTGACCATTGATCAGAGCATCAGCTTCGGACTGACGGCAGCGGCATTTACCAGCAGTGACGCAAATTACACGGTTGAATTCGAGCCCTTTGCGACCGGTCTGGAAACGGAAGGCAGCGGTTATGTGGTTGCTTCTTTAGGAACAGATTCCGGTTATGTACCTTACACCGCCTACTGTGCAAAACAGAGTTATATAGAAAAAAATCCACAGATCATCCAGAAATTCACCAATGCCATTCAGGAAGGTCTTGATTATGTAAACTCCCACACAGCAGAAGAGATTGCCAGGACCATCAAACCCCAGTTTCCGGAGACTGATCTGGATAAACTCACGATGATCGTGGAAAGGTATCAGAAACAGGATACCTGGAAAAAGGATACTATTTTCCAGAAAGACAGCTTTGACCTTTTGCAGAATATCCTGGAAGAGGCGGGAGAACTGGAAGCGCGGGTTCCTTATGAGGATCTGGTAACGACGGAGTACGCCAGAAAAGCGGCTGGAAAATAGATTTAAAAAATGCCAGGACAGCGGGGTTATGTCCCAACTGCCCTGGCATTTCTATATCTATGATTCTCTTATTTTTCATCGGCCTCTTTCTCTACATTCGTTTCCTTACACAGATAGATCGGCCTCTTCTTCACTTCCAGATACGTCTTCGACAGATACTCACCCATCAGCCCCAGGCAGAATAACTGAATTCCAGACAGCATCAAAATAATGCACACCAGTGACGGCCATCCAGCCACAGGATCACCAAATACCAGCGTCCGCCCAATAATTACCAAAATAAAGAGAAATGCCAGCATACAGAATGCGATTCCCAGCCATGCCGCAAACCGCACCGGGGCTGTGGAAAATGCCACGATTCCGTCAATGCTGTAAGCCAGCAGCTTGAAAAATGACCACTTGGTCTCACCCTTCTTCCGCTCGATATTCTCATACTCCAGCCACTTCGTTTTATAACCGACCCAGCCAAAAAGTCCCTTGGAAAAACGGTTATACTCCTTCATCTCCAGAAGACTGTTTACATATCTTCTGGTCATCAGCCGGAAATCCCTGGCTCCGTCCACAATCTCCACATCAGAAATATGGTTCATCAGCTTATAAAACATCCGTGCAAAAAATGACCGGATCGGCGGTTCGCCCTTGCGGTTCACTCTTCTGGTTCCCACGCAGTCATACTCTCCCTGACGGATGATGTCTAGCATCTCCGGAATCAGTTCCGGCGGATCCTGCAGATCCACATCCATCAATGATACATATTCTCCCTCCGCATGGGTCAGTCCTGCATAAATGGCCGCCTCCTTTCCAAAATTTCTGGTAAAGGAAATATAACGGATCCAGGAACACTGCCCGGAAAGTTCTTTCATCTTCGCCAGAGTTTTATCCTTTGACCCATCATCCACCAGGATCACTTGAAGTTCACATTCTTTTCCAAGCAAAGTCTCCCGGACTTTGCTGATAGCATCATAATAATCCTGTAACGTTTCCTGCTCATTAAAACATGGCACAATTACCGATAATTTTTCCATGTCATTCCTCCACTTTTTCATCCTGCACAGGCAAATTTCTGCTTCTTGCCTGTGCCATCACCAGCAGGACCTGCCACCAGCAGCTGCTGTTGATGCATGACAACTAAAAATAGTATAGCGGAAAGTAAAAAATTTTACAACCCTGTCAGCCATGCCAGAACAAGCCTTTTTAAATAATCCGGGTAGCCCGCCTGCCTTACCGCCGTCTCCGTTATCACAGGAATCTCCCCGATCTTTTCTCCCTGAAGCCGATATTCCAGAATTCCGGCCTTCTGACCTGCTTCCACCGGAGCCTTTAAGGTTTCTTCCAGCTTCAATATCCTCTCAATCGTCCCGAAATCTTCTCCGTCAGTGCTGAGATAAGAAAATGCTCCGTCATAGACCAGCCCTGTCTGCTCTTCCACACCGCCTTCCACAGGCATTGATGGCAGAACCGGCGGATCCGGGTCCTCATACAGACGACAGATGGAATACCCATAATTTAATAACGCTGCCGCATCCGCAAATCTTGCCTTATAGTCCGGTGCCGCCATTACCGCAGCGATCAGTTCTATCCCGTCCTTTTCTGCCGTGGCAGACAGGCAGTATTTCGCTGTGGATGTAGAGCCGGTCTTTAACCCGGTCACCCGGAAATTGGTGGCCATTTTCAGCAGCCGGTTCGTGTTGGAAAGTCCAAACTCCCTGGTACCCTGTTTCGTCACATGGGTGATATTTTCCATCCAGATGGTGGAATAATTGTGGATCTGCGGATATTTCGTGATCAGTTCTCTGGACATGATGGCGATGTCTTTTGCCGTGGTCACATGGGTCGGTGAATCCGTCAGGCCACAACAATCCTCAAAATTCGTATCATTCATACCTAATCCCTTTGCCCGCTCGTTCATCTGACGGACAAATTCCTCCTCGCTTCCCGCTATGTATTCTGCCATGGCTACCGATGCGTCATTTCCAGATGCGATCACGATACATTTGATCAGTGTCTCCACCGTCTGCATTTCCCCCTCTTCCAAAAACACCTGGGAACCTCCCATGGATTTGGCATAGGCACTGGTCACCACCTGATCGGACAAGCTGATCTTTCCGCTGTCAATGGCATCAAAAATCAGGATCAGCGTCATGATCTTCGTGATACTGGCCGGACTTCTCTGCTCTTCCCCATTTTTCTCATAAATGATCTGCCCGGTGGAAGCTTCCATCAATACCGCCGATGGCGCCGATATTTCCGGTCCCACAGGTGCCTCCGTCCGGACTACGCCGCTGCTGACCACAAGGGCAGTGATCCATGCCAGGACACGGTACATAAACTGGCTCATAATTTTCCCTCGATCATGGGTTTCTCTTCATAATTTATGGAGAATCCTTTCCTTTTTATTCCAAACTTCTTAATTTCCTCCTCAGCTCATTTACACCATCCGATGCTCTGTGCTATACTATTCTTAAGATACTGAACAAATATTCTTAAGAGGTGACTATGATGGATTATTATAGTGGAAGCCCTTCCCGTCATTCCAACAGGCGGAGTTCCATACGCAAATCAAACTATTCTTTTCGCAGACAACGGCGTCAGCATAACCGCATTCCAATTCTTCTTCTGATCCTTTTGCTGGTGGCAGTTGTCGGATGCGGTGTTTTTATCTGCATCCGTCAGTTCCAGAAAATGAGGCCAGAAAAAACACCCGGTAGCCAGTCCGGTGTAACGGTTTCCGGCTCAGTCAATGGTTCCTCTGGCAGTCCAACTGATCCTTCCGTTTCTGATCCGCTGGATCCGGGGCAGGAAACCTCTTCCAGCTCCACTGTCAGCAGCACCTCTCTGTTAGAGCAGGCCAATTTCATCGCCGCCGGTTATGATTATGACAAGGCCATTGAATTATTAAAGGGAGCTTCTGATTATGACCAGCATCCAGAATATCTTGAAGCAGTTACCAGTTATGAACAGGCAAAAGAGACCCTAGTTCCATACGATCTGAACAAGATCACCCACATCTTCTTCCATACTTTGATCATGGATGAGGATAAAGCATTTGACGGTGACTCCGACGAACGCGGCTACAATCAGGTTATGACAACCGCAGACGAATTCTTAAAAATCCTGCAGTCCATGTACGACAAGGGATTCGTACTGGTGCGCCTTCATGACATCGCCTATGAGACCACCGATGAAACTGGACAGACTATCATGAAAAAGGGAGAGATTCTTCTTCCTGAAGGAAAACAGGCATTTGTCATGTCCCAGGATGATGTCTGCTACTATGAATACATGGACGGTGATGGCTTTGCCTCACGCATGGTGATCGGAGCTGACGGTAAACCGACCTGCGAGATGAAGCTGGATGACGGAACCATTTCCACTGGCTCTTATGACCTGGTTCCCCTGTTGGAGGATTTCATCCAGGAACATCCGGATTTCTCCTACCGCGGTGCCAGAGCTGTCATTGCATTTACCGGCTACCAGGGAATCTTAGGCTACCGCACGGCTGCGTCCTACAGCGATTCCCCTACCTATGAGGAAGACCGCCAGACTGCTTCTGCTGTTGCCCAGTGCCTCCGTGACAATGGCTGGGAACTGGCTTCTCACAGCTGGGGGCACCGGGATCTTGGCAATATTGAATATGCCCATTTCAAAACAGACTGTGATAAATGGGAAAATGAAGTAGAATCTCTGATCGGCCCAACGGATATCATTCTGTTTCCATTTGGTGCGGATGTTGGAGACTGGCATCCGTATTCCAGTGATAATGACCGCTTCAATTACCTGCACAGCCTGGGCTTCCGCTACTTCTGTAACGTAGATTCCACACAGTATTGGGTTCAGTTCGGCAAAGACTACTTACGACAGGGCCGCCGGAATCTGGACGGATACCGGATGTGGAAGGACATTGAGGCCGGAGACGATACCTCCAAGCGGAAACTGGATGACCTGTTTAAAGCAGAAGATGTATTCTCATCAAAGCGTCCGACTCCGGTACAATGGAATTAAGACGCACCTGAAAAAGCCGCAGAACACATGAAAATCATGTGCCCTGCGGCTTTCGTTTGCTTATTTTATGCTCCATTATGTTTTAGAACTGCACAATATCCTTGATCGGCTCTGCCGGCTCCACGCTCTCTGCATAGAGAACCGGTCCGACTCCGCCGTAATCCTGCCACTCCTCGTACTCGATTTTGGCACGGACCTTTACCCACTGACGGTTCTCTAAGTTTCTGGCTTCTCTTGCCTTGCAGACAAAGCCTAAAAATGTCATATCTGCCTCACAGCAGGTCATGGCCATACGTCCCGGAACGAAATAGTTCTTCGGGAATTTGTTGGATTTCATGACCATTCCGGTAAACTCTACTACTTTTCCACGGTAACGGTCCGGCTTATCCATACAATCGATATACCAGATACCAAAGTCCTCCGGAGCGATCACTGCCACGTCTGCAGACAGGTCATATGGCAGATCTGCCTCAGAAATCTCAGAGATCTCACCCTCTGCATCTTCAAATACGATCTCTGCTTGGTTGTTCATGGCAAGCAGGGTCCGACGGTAGCCCTCCAGGTCTTCCACATCGTCACAACGGTTGCAGATGATCAGTTCGGAATTACGAACCATAGCGCCAAGCAGCGGTTTCATATTCTTCACATACAGATCAAACGTAGATCCGTCGATGATCGTAATCTGCTGGTATACCTCCCAGTCCTTCGGCAGGCGCAGCTCATCCTGGTTCCACATGCCGTTCCACTCCATCAGCACACGCTCTGGATTGTGCAGCAGCTCCAGCTCCGTTAAACGCTCTGGGGAGATCTCATCCATGCTTTCAACATTTACCAGGATCGTATTGGTTTTCTTTAACAGTTCCGGGTCATACTCGGTATCGCCCTCTTCACAGCAGATCAGAAGTGTCTTGCCCTCTGCCTGAAAATAGTCCTGCCCCATGGTAAACTGAAGGAACTGGGTCTTGCCCGCCTCCAGAAAACCATTGATCAGAAATAATGGCATTGTCTCGTCATCAATTACTGGTCCCATGTTATTTTAAACTCCTATTTACCAACTATTTATGAAATACTTTCTTTAATGCTTCCTCATCCAGCTTAGCTCCGATGACACATACTTTTCCTGTGTAATCTGGCTGGCCTTTCCGGATCTCGTACTCTTCCGGTACTAAGTCAAAGTAATACCACTCGCCCTCTGTCTCACTTGGGATCATACCCTTTGCACGGAGAACCTGTCCGTAAACATCACCCTTAGACAGATCCTGTAAAAATGCCTCCAGCTCTTCCTTCTTGCAAGGAGCCACATTCTCCATGCCCCAGCTTGTGAAGACCTCATCTGCATGGTGATGGTGATGATGGTGATCATGATCGTGACAGCCACAGTCGCAGTCATCGTCGTGATCATGGTGATGATGCTCATGGTCATGATCGTGGCAGCCGCACTCGCACTCATCATCATCGTCGTCATGATGGTGATGATGCTCATGGTCATGATCGTGGCAGCCGCACTCACACTCGTCATCATCGTCATGATGGTGATGATGCTCATGGTCGTGATCGTGGCAACCGCACTCGCACTCATCATCATCGTCATGATGATGGTGGTGATGCTCGTGATCATGCTCTGCCTCATGAGCCCGTCTCTCTTCCACCTCTCTCATCAGATCCTCTGCCATGGTATCTGGCTTCTCGATGATCTCCAGTAACTGGGCGCCGGATAACTGGCTGCATGGAGTCGTCACGATTGAAGCGCTGGCATTGTGCTCACGGATCAGTTCCACATCCTGCTGAACCTTCGCAGCGTCTACTACGTCAGTTCTGCTTAATACAACGGTTCCTGCATTCTCGATCTGGTTGTTAAAGAACTCACCAAAGTTCTTCATATACATCTTGCACTTAGAAGCGTCTACGATGGTAACGGCACTGTTCAATACCACATCCAGAGTAGAAGCTACATCGCGGACAGCTTTCATAACGTCAGATAATTTACCAACGCCGGACGGTTCGATGATCACACGGTCTGGCTGATATTTGGTCAGAACCTCTTCCAGGGATTTACCAAAATCACCAACCAGGGAGCAGCAGATACAACCGGAGTTCATCTCACGGATCTCGATACCGGAATTCTTTAAAAATCCACCATCAATACCGATCTGACCAAACTCATTCTCGATCAGAACTACCTGCTCGCCTGCGATCGCCTCTTCCAGCAGTTTCTTAATAAATGTCGTTTTTCCGGCTCCAAGGAAGCCGGAGATAATATCAATCTTTGTCATAATATTTTACCCTTCTTTCTAGTTGTATATTTTGTCACAAAGTTTCTATAAAGTCAAGACCGTCCGCGTTACGCTCGGACATAGAAAAGGAGCAACGCGCCCTTCACAACTCGTCACTCCCCTTACCTGTTGAACCTCACATGGCTAAAGTCACGTGCTTCTCAGCCGTTTTAAACGGCAAGACTAAATATCGGCGGATACGCCAGTAACTTAGAATTC
>ERZ773192.1116-NODE-1116-length-29307-cov-3.043792_pt1 | contig 29307 bp, 22 predicted proteins | sample MGYA00581010_ERZ773192 | MGnify/ENA primary metagenome ERZ773192 (study PRJEB29015, sample SAMEA2737741) | human gut metagenome | biome: human gut; feature: human-associated habitat; material: faeces | place: China | collected 2012 ...
TTCTGATTGGGGACGGTTCTTTTTCAGAAAAGGAACCGTCCCCAATCAGAAAAATATCTAATCATTTTTCCCTTTTATTTTTTCAGAAATTGTATTTTTAACTTCATCTTTTTTCTCACTTATAGTATTTTTCACGTCTTGTGCTTTTTCATTTATACTGTTTTTAACTTCAATTGCATTTTCCTTAACTTCTTCTTTAATCTCTTTTATTTTGGTTTTAATAGCTACAAGCTTGGGATATGCTTCAACAAGTCTTTTGTACATCCAAGATCTTGAACTTAAAATTTCTCTTACTTTCTTTGTAATTTGTTCAGTATTATCTTGTTTTCCTTCACGTCCTACTTGCAAAGTTGTTTTTCTAAATCCGAAAATTACAATTGATGAAATAACATTATCAACTAAGTAAATTACTAATAGCACTATTGCTATAATATTTAATGTTGTAGGATTTACTTTATCTAATCCACTTATTATTAATGGATTTGTAACATAAGTAAGTATCATACCAAATATTCCAAATGGTATCATAGTTCCTAAACACACTCTTCCATCTACATTAAATTTACGTTTACTGTAATCCCACCATCTTGCCTTAAACAATTTTTCCATAACCCAACTTGTTGCATATTCTAGAATTGAACATGTAAGAAGTGTCATAAAAAATAGTATTAGTGGATCATAAGAATATCTATATAACAAAAATGTTATTGCAACTGCTCCCCATCCATATATTGGGCAATATGGACCTATTAGGAACCCCCTATTTATAAATCTTTTGTACTCTATTAGCTTGCAGGTTACTTCTAGTACCCAACCTGCTACTGAGTATATCATAAACAATAAAAAATATTGTGTTAGTGTTAGTTCCATTTCTTTTCTCCTTTTTTGGCACATTGGGCACATTGGGACCGGTTCTTTTTGTGCCATTTGACACAAAAAGAACCGGTCCCAATGTGCCAATTTGTTAATTTAATTTTATGCTAACTATTTTGCAGCTTTTATTAGTCCAACAAATAAAGGTGCTGGTCTATTTGGTCTTGATTTTAATTCTGGGTGGAATTGTCCTGCTATAAAATATGGATGAGCTTTTGGCTCTAGTTCAACAATTTCAACTAAACTTCCATCTGGAGAAACTCCTGAACATATAAGTCCTGCATTTTCTAGTCTTTCTTTGTATTCATTATTATATTCAAATCTATGTCTATGTCTTTCATCAATTTTACTTGCTCCATAAACTTCTTCTGCTAAACTTCCTGTTTTTATTACGCAAGGATAACTTCCTAAACGCATTGTTCCGCCTTTTTTCTTAACATCTTTTTGGTCTTCCATTATATGTATAACTTGATTTGGAGTATTTTCATCAAATTCTTGAGAATTTGCATCTTTTAATCCTAAAACATCTCTAGCATATTCTACAACTGTCATTTGCATTCCCAAACAAATTCCCAAAAATGGTATTTTATTTTCTCTTGCATAACGTATTGTTTCTATTTTACCTTCAATTCCTCTATTTCCAAATCCTCCTGGTACAATTATTCCTTGGAATCCTTGAAGAATATCAGTAACAGTTTCTTTCGTTATTTTTTCACAATCTATTAATTCCACTTCTGTTTGAACATTATTTGCAAATCCTGCATGTCTAATACTCTCTATTACAGAAATATATGAGTCCTCTAATTTTATATATTTCCCAACAATAGCAATTTTTACAACATTATTTTCATCTATATTTCTAATTTTTTCTATCATTTCTTCCCATTTTCTATTATCCGGAATATATCTATCTAATTTTAGATGATTGCAAACTTCTCTTGCTAATCCTTCCTCTTCTAACATTAATGGCACTGCATATAAACAATCTGCTGTTTTATTTTGTATAACACTTGATTTCCTTACATTGCAGAATAATGCTAATTTTTCCCTTATGTTTTCAGGTATTTCTTGTTCTGCTCTACAAACTAAAATATCTGGTTGAATTCCTAAACTTTGCAATTCTTTTACAGAATGTTGTGTTGGTTTTGATTTTATTTCATTTGATCCTGATATATATGGAAGTAATGTTACATGAACATATAAAACATCTTCCTTATTTTTTTCAAGCCCTACTTGACGAATTGCCTCTATTATTGATAAGCCTTCTATATCTCCAACAGTTCCACCTACTTCTGTTATTACTATATCAACATCTGTGTCCTCGAAACTATAAATTTTTTCCTTTATTTCATTTGTAACATGTGGTATTACTTGAACTGTCTTTCCAAGATAGTCTCCTCTTCTTTCCTTTTCTAATACTGATAAATATACTTTTCCCATTGTTACACTTGAATTTTTTGTTAAGTTTTCATCTATAAATCTTTCATAATGTCCTAAATCTAAGTCTGTTTCAGCTCCATCATCTGTCACAAATACTTCACCATGTTCATATGGGTTCATTGTTCCTGGATCTACATTTATATATGGATCAAACTTTTGTATTGTTACTTTATATCCTCTGTTTTTTAATAACCTTCCCAATGATGCTGCTGTAATTCCTTTTCCTAACCCTGATACTACTCCACCTGTTACAAATATATACTTTGTATTCATTTTGTTTCCTCCATTCTAAAATAAAAAAAGATTAAAAAAACTTTCCGAAAAAATCGGTTTTTTTTTTAATCTATAATTAGTTTATCACTTTATTTTTTTAATAGCAATAACTTTTTAACATTTTATATATCTTTTATATTTACTATTTATTCATATATGATATAATACATAAAAAACAAAGGAGGAATTTATAATGCCAACACCACATAATAATGCAAATATTAATGATATTGCCAAAACTGTTATAATGCCAGGTGATCCATTAAGGGCTAAATATATTGCAGAAAATTTTTTAGATGATTACAAAATTGTAAATACTGTGAGATGTGCATATGCATATACAGGAAAATATAAAGGAAAAGAAATTACAGTTATGGCTTCTGGAATGGGAATGCCAAGTATGGGAATTTATTCTTATGAACTTTTTAAAATATATGATGTTGAAAATATTATAAGAATTGGATCTTGTGGAGCTTATTCACCTGATTTGAAGTTATTTGATATTATTTTAGCTGATAATGTATTTAGTGAAAGTAATTTTGCTTTAACATTTAATAATGATAATTGTCATATTATCAATTCTAATAAAGATTTGAATTCTACTATTATTGAAACAGCTGCTGAAAACAATGTTTCTTTATTTACTGGAAATACTGTTTGTACAGATTGTTTTGATTTATACATGACTGATTTAAATAAATTTTTTGAAAGAATTCCTGAAGGATTTAATCCTGTAGGTGCAGAAATGGAAGCTTTTTCTTTATTATATACAGCTAAAACTTTGAATAAAAAAGCTTGTTGCCTAATGAGTGTAGTAGACTCTAAATTTATTACTGAAGTAGCATCAGCTAAAGATCGTGAAACAGGTTTAAATAGCATGATTACACTTGCATTGGATTCTGCAATAAAACTTTAATACAAATAGAATAAAAATAGAAAAAACTTTATACCAATAGTTTAACACACTGTTAGTATAAAGTTTTTTATTTTGACATTTTTATTATAAAATTAATATTGTTTTTTAATTATTTATATCTTATTTCTTTATTGCTAAAATTTTATATTTAATAATTCCAGCAGGTGCATTAACTTCTACAACTTCATTTTTTCTTGCTCCTAATAATGCAGATCCTAGAGGCGATTCGTTTGATATTTTATTTGATGCTAAATCTACTTCTGTTGATCCAACTATTGTGTATTCAATTTTTTCATCAAATTCCATATCTAATACTTTTACGATATTTCCTATTTGAACTGTTTCTGTATCAATTTCTTTTTCATCTATTATTTTAGCATGTCTTAATTTGTTTTCAAGCTCTGCAATTCTTACTTCATTTTCTGCTTGAGCATTTTTTGCTTCATCATATTCAGAGTTTTCTGATAAATCCCCAAAACCTAATGCTACTTTTATTCTATCAGCTATTTCAGCTCTTTTTTCTGTTTTTAAAAAATTTAATTCTTCTTCTAATTTATCATAACCCTCTTTTGTTAAGATTACTTCCTTTTCTTCCATTTCTTATTTTCTCCCTTCTTTAGGCAATTTAAGTTTTAAAAAATCAATTAATATATTAAGTCAAAAAATGAAATTTGTCAAGCAAATTTCACTTTTTGTATAATTTTACTTTTTATATAATCTAATTTCTAGTATTTTATATATTTTTTAGCACCTTTCATATAATCTATTCCAGAAAATATTGTTGCTATTACTTGAACAATCATTAATATTGTAACAATTAGATTTAATATTAAATCTCCACCTTGCAATACTCCTTTAAAACATTCACCAAATGCATTTAAATCTAATATTGCAAGTATAATTGCTATCATCTGTGTTACTGTTTTTAATTTTCCCCATTTTGATGCAGCTATTACTTCTCCACCTTTTTCTACTGCAATAAGTCTATAACCAGATACCATAAATTCTCTTGCTAATACTATAATTGGTATCAATGCTGGTAGTTTTGACATTTCTACTAACATTACCATTGCAGCTAATACTAAAATTTTGTCTGCTAATGGATCTAGGAATTTTCCAAATGTTGTTACTTGATTATTTTTTCTTGCTAGATATCCATCTAATTTGTCTGTTATTGAAGCTATTATAAATATTAGATCTATTATTATCCATTCTGTTGGTATTCCAAATATTTTTCCATCTATCCCCAAGAATGGAATTATTACCATTATTGGTACTAATATAATTCTAAAAATTGTTAATTTATTAGGTAAATTCATTTTCTTTTTATATACTAAACCCTTCTATTGTTAGTATAGCTCCTTTCTACGTTTGTTTTATAAAATATTGCATTAACTACTTTTTCAATGTTTCTATTGCTTTTTGTAATTGTGTGTCATCTTTTTCTTCTACATTTAGAACATTTTTCACTGTATCTGGTAATGATATTTGTTCATCCGGTTCTATACCTATTCCATTTAATTTTGTTTTATTTGGTGTTAAATATTCTTCAGATGTAATTTTTAATCCACTTCCATCTGGTAATGTTAATAATTGTTGAATTACTCCTTTACCATATGTTTTTTCTCCAATAATTGTTGCTTTGCCATGATCTTTTAATGCTCCTGCTAGTATTTCTGATGAACTTGCTGTATTTCCATTTGTTAGTACCACTATCGGCATATTTATTATTGGATCATTTGTTGATTTTTCCACTGTTTCTTTATCATTTTTATCAACTTCATATAGAATAACATCATCTTTATTTAATATATAGTCTGCTATTTCTAGTGCTTCTTTTACTATTCCTCCACCATTATTTCTTAAGTCTATTATTAGTGAAGTAATTCCTTGTTTTTGTAATTCTTCGTATTTATTTTTAAATTCTTCTGCAGTTCCATCATCAAAAGATGAAAATTCTAAATATCCTATATTATTATCTAAAACTTTTCCTTCTACTGGATTTACTGTTATTTTTTCTCTTTTTAATTCATATTCTTTTGTTTCACTATCTCTTAAAATTTTTATTTTTACAGTTGTTCCTGCTTCTCCTTTTATTTTGTTTGCAGCTACTGACATTTGATCTCCTGCATAATCTACATCATCAACTGAAATTATGTAATCACCTGGTTGAATTCCAGCCTTTTCTGCTGGGCCTCCTTTTATAGGTGATAATACCATAATTTTATTTGATTTAGTATCTTGTACCATATAAATTCCTATGCCCACAAAATTTCCTGTTGTATCTGCCATATAGTCTTCCATATCTTCTTTAGATATGTATTCACTATACTTGTCTCCTAATCCTTCAATATATCCTTTTATAGCTCCTTCTTTTAGTTTTTCTTCATCAACATCTCCCAAATAATATTTATCTATAATTTTTCTATATTTGTTTAACTCATTTGCAATTTCATTGTTTGCATTTGAAGAAGATACTAAACTTTTTCCAAAACCTGTTCCTGTAAAATATTTGTACATTCCTATGGTTGTTAATATAAAAGTTATAAATGCTACTAATAATACAAGCATTATTACTTTATAGGTTTTCATTCCTCTTTTTTCTTCCATTTTGGTCAACATTTCCTTTCTTCTTTTCTAGATTTACCAAGTTTTTTGTTTAAGTTGCTTATATAATAATAAAAACACTTTATATTATTATATAAACAACTTGGGCGGAATGTTTCCGCCCATATGTAATTATATTATCATTATATTTTTTTATGTATTTATTACATATAATTTGTTGGGTTTACACGACAAGTATTATAATTATATGGTGCAACTCTTACCTCAAAATGTAAATGTGCTCCTGTTGAATGACCACTATTTCCAGATTTCATAATTTGTTGTCCTCTTGAAACTGTCTGACCTTCTGATACACAAATTGATCCAGATGTACCATGTGCATACCATGTTTGTAATCCATTTGCATGTTGTATAACAACATATGTACCATAACTTGTTGTTAGGTTAGCTGTTTTTATAACAACTCCATCTGCTGCTGCATATACAGGTGTTCCTGCTGATACACCATAATCTATTGCCCCATGATATGAACCACTTGGATAATACATTCCAGCTGTTATACTACCACTAGCTACTGGTCTTGCAAGTACTCCACTTCCTCCACCATTGTAATTTCCGCTGTTTCCACTATTATTACTAGAGTTATTTTTTGATGAACTATTATTCTTTTTATTTAAAGCTGCTATTTGTGCTTGATATTTTGCAACATTAGCATTTATTTCTTTTTGAATTTGTTTATTAGCTTCTTGCAATTCATCTAATTCTTCTTCAATTTGTTTTTGATCATCAGATAATTTTGCAACTTGTGCGCTTTTCTCATTTTTAGCAGCTTGTAATTGAGTAGAAACTCCTTGTTTTTCTGCCTTTGATGTATCTAAATCTCTTTTACTATCTTCTAATTCAGTTTTTGCTTTTTCTACTTCTTTCTTTTCGTTGTCAATTTTATTTATTAATTCTATATCTGCATTTGCAACTTCTGATGATAAATAAAAATTAGAAATCATATCTGTAAGACTAGATGATTTTAGTATAAAATCTAGATATGAGGTATCACCTTCTTCTTGCATTACAACTAGTCTTTCTTCTGCTAATTTCTTATTTTTTTCATAATCTTCTTGTTTTTGTTGTAAGTGATTTTGTGCTTCTTCTATCTTACTGTTTAAATCTCCTATTTTGGAATCTAATTCATCTATTTGTGATTGATATTCAGAAATTTTAGTACTTAAATCATTTACTTGTTGTTGTGTTTCCGACTTTTCTTCTTTTACGTCCTCTAGGTTTGATTGTTTTTCTGTGATTTTTTTGTCATTTTCACTTTTTTGTGAATTCAATATCGTATTTGTAGCAGCAAATACTGATGTTGTTTGCAACACTACTATCAATATAATTAAAATACTAAATACTTTTAAAGATTGTTTTTTCATACGTTCCTCCTCAACTTTATTAATTAGCTGTATTATTATTTTCTGTATTGTTATCTTTATTTTGTGTTTCTGGTACTAAACCATTTGTAATATATGGCATTGGATTTGTTACAACTCCACTTAATCTTACCTCAAAGTGTGCGTGTGGCCCTGTTGAATACCCTGTTGAGCCCACTTTTAATACTGGTTCTCCTCTTTTTACTGTTTGTCCAACTTGAACCAATATTTCTGATCCATGTGCATATAATGTTGACACTCCTCCACCATGATCAATTATTACCATATTTCCATAAGCTCCATTATAACTTGCTTTAGTTACAATTCCATCATTAGCAGCTATAAATGTTGCTCCTAAAGGTGCTCTTATATCTACACCAGTGTGTAATTTATATACTCCTGTTATTGGATGTGTTCTCATCCCATAATTAGAACTTATTACTGTATATCCTGGAACTGGCCATGCCAATTCACCACCAATATATTGAGTTGCTATTCCACCTTGTGCTAATTGTAAAATTTCACTATTTATTGCATTAAATTGTGCGTAATATTCATCTATTTTACTTTGTATATCTTTTTCTTGGTCAGATAATTTTGAAATGAAATTTTCCCTTACTGTTTTTGTATTTGCTAAAACAGTAGCTGTTTTAGTTTGATTTGCTTTTATAACTGCCAAATCTTCTTTATTTTTATCTAATTTTTCTTTTGATTGTTGTATCTCATTTTTTTTATTTTGCATATCTTCAAGTAATTCTACTTGAGAATTGGCTAATTCTGTAATTAAGAAATAATTAGATAAAAATTCTGATATACTTTTTGATGATAATAGTACATCCAAATATTGTGTATCACTTGATTCTTGAACTGCTACTAAATATGAATCAAGTAATTTTTTCTGTTTATCGTAATTTTCCTCAGCTGTTTTTAGTTTTTTTTCTACTTCTTCTGATGAGTTTTCTAAATCTTCTATTTTTTTATTTAGTTCTATTTTTTTAAATTCCTCTTCTTTTCTAGAAATTAGGTTTTCTATTTTTCCTCTTACTTCATTTACCAAGCTTCCTATTACTGGTCTTTCTTCTGGGCTTAGTCCTCCCATTCCTCTTAACACTGCTGTTAATTCACCTTTTTTTCCTAGGTATTTTACTCTTGCATTTTCTAATGTTTGTAAGTCTTCTGCTTTTGCTATTTCTTCAATAGCTGTTTGTTTGATACTTTCGATTTGCTCTTTCATTTTTCTTCTCCTTTCACTTTATTCACAAACTAATTGGGGCAATAAAAAATCCATTTCTCCATGTTATAGGACGAAATGGATTTCCGTGGTACCACCTAAATTTATTAGTTTTTTATTTTTAACTAACCTCATTATAGTTTTAACGGTGCAACCGCCTCTTTCTACTTTGTTTTTTCTGTTCAAAAGAAGTCCTAAAAAGTGAAATTTCTATATATTTTTTTAAATATCTTTCAGCCTCGGATATTTTCTCTGTTGGTTTTAATATATATACTTTGCTTTTTAATTGGATTTGTTTTCTATATTTATTATATTAGCACATTTGAAGTTTTTTTACAAGTTTTTTGGTAAATTTTTTAGTTATTTTATTTTTGCTATTTCTTCTTTTGACATTTTAGTTACTTCACTTATTTGTGATATTGGCATATTGATTTTTAAAAGATTTTTGGCTATTTCTAAGCATTTTTCTTTTTTTCCTATATTTATATACATTTGGTTCTCGTTTCTTATCATATCTACTAAGGCTAACATTTTTTCCTCACCTCGATCTATTTTTTCTATTAATTCTTTTGTTTTTTCTTCTCCTATTTTTTCTCCAAATAATATTGAGATTACTCGTTTTAATAGTTCTTTTTCTTCCTTATTTGTATTTGATATTATTTTTTCTAGCATTTCTATTGATTCTTCTGTGCTTTCACTCTTTTCTAGTAACATCATTTTTGAAATTAGTGTTTTTCTTTGTAGCAGTTCCTCTTTTGTAAAATCATTGATATCTACTAAATTATAGTTTCCTGCTTTCATTTTTACACCATCTAATGTTTCTTGGCTTTCTTCTAGATATCTTTTGGCATCCCATCTTTTCTTGCCTGTGTACAAAACTATTGGTATAACCAATGGTAATTTATATTCTTTATTTTTTACTTTCTTTATATCTATTGCGCTTTTCATTATTTCTATTTCGTATTCTAATATTCGATATGACATTGAGTAGTCTATTTTTGTTTGATGTTCTATTAAGAAAAATATATTTTTATTTTTATATTTGTATACTATGTCTGCCTCTCTGTTTTCGAATATTTTGTTTACAAAGCTACTTGTGTATTTTTCTATTTCTTCTGCTTTTAGTTTGGTTTTTATTGCTTGATTTATTAAGGCCATTGCTTCTTCTTTTTTGTCTAATATTGTTCTAAATATTTTATCGTGTTTGTTTGTTATATTGTAGCTTTCTTTTTGATCTGCTAATTGTGATATTTTAGATTTTTTTTAAATATCTTTATATCTCAGATAGTCTCCATAAGTAAAAATTTCTATATTACTTCATTTCCTTTTATTATAATTGTATTTTATTTATTTGTCAATGTTTTTTCTGTGGTAAATTTATATTTTTTATAATTCTTTTGTTTACTTTTTTATTAACCTCCTTTTTTATTTTTATTTAGTTTTTTGTGGGATTTTTTAGATTTCTTTTTGTCTTTCCTAAGTTGTTTTGACTTTAAAATTTTATAAACCATACATCGACAAATAATGTATGGTTTTATATTAGCATATTTTTTATTTACTTTCAACCTGATTTTCAATATTTTAAAACTTAATTTTTTATCTTCTATTTTATATGATGTATTTTTTATTTCAGTAATAGTATTTTCATATTCTATGTTAGCACAGTGATACTAGATTGAAAAACCAGGAGCCACTCCTCCAGAGTTACTAGCAATAAATCTGCTACAAGTACCATTAGAGAGCACATAACAAAAAGAATCGCTATATGCAAAATTTGGAGAACGAAGCCACCACCAATCTTAATTGCTCGTGACTGGTTTTTTTACAATATTGTTTGAAGTGTTATATTTTGTAGTTTCTAAATTAATTCTATAATATTTATATCTTTTTCCTTCTGTTGTTATTGCATAACCTCTTGTTCCATTTATTATTGGATTTTGATCCTGTCCATATCCGTTGTCCCATATTTCTCCACATGATAATAGCCATAAATAATCTTCTGTTTGCTCTATTGATGCTACATTATGTACTGGTATGTAATCTTTCTTCACTTTCTTTATATGATATGTTGTAATTAATGAGCTATATGTTATTCCATTTAATATTTCTCTTAGTTCTGTATCTTTCCATCCTCCTGCATTAGTAGCACTACTATTCATTTGTGCTGATGTCAAAAAATCTACATACTCAAAACTTATTCCTGCCTTTCCTGTTGCTGTTGACGAACCATATGCTGTTGTTTTAACTGAATCTGCTAATTCATCATGATTAAATCCTAATATTCTTACTGTTCTTCCATCTAATGTTTTTGTGTCCCCAACTCCTAATATTTTGGTTTTACCATCAATTATTACTTTTACTTCTAATGTATTTTCATTTATAGATGTAGTATTTGATATTACTTTTGCCATATTTGCAATTTCATCCCATCCATATGTTATTTCTGTTGCAGTATGAGTTGTTGCTGCTGTTTCTTCTGCACTACTTTGTTTTCCTCCTCCATAGCTTGTCATTTGTTCATAATAATTTTCCAATATTTCATTTTCTTCTATTTGGGCATTTTCTGTCTTCTTTTTGGCTTCTTCAACTTGTTCAAATAACCCTGTATTCGTTATCGCCTGTATGCTTATTCCGGCTAATATTAATAATATTATTATTGTTATAACCAATGCAACCAATGTAATTCCATATTCTTTCTTAATTTTTTTCATTTTTAAATTTTCTCCTTTGCTCTTTTACCAACAAAACATCTTAATTTTTTGTTGTTTCAATTTTAATATTTTTTATATTTAATATATAGATATTTGTGCACACCTACATAATTACAATACCAATTTATTGTAACTTTATTTTTTATTTCACAAACATATACATTTTCTTTTATAGGCTCTATAATATTTCCATCGGCTAATAGGCTATTTACTTTAAAAGGTTTATTGCATGTAAGTTTTATTATATATTTTCCAGGATTCAAAGTAATGTTATGCGTATTATTTCCATCAACATACGCTTCAACTGTATTTGATGCAAAATTTCCAGAATCTAAATTATCTACAAGTATTTCAGCCATTTCACCTTTACTATTTAATATATAGTCATAAACAACTTTATTTTTAACTATTTCTTCAAACTTTTCATTGCATAAATCTGCTTTATTTTCATATTTTTCATTACAATTTAATAATTTTAGAACAACTGCTATACTATCTTTTTCATAAAAATATAAATTAAACTCCACTGAACTATCTGTTAAATTATATATATTGAATTTATAATTTATCATATCAAACTCTAAACTAGTGTCTTCGTTACTAGTTGTATATTTTGTAAAAATATAATTTGAATCCTTTGAAGGTATTGTATCTATTTTTTCATCATTTACATATATATTTATATTTGAATTTCAGTTTGGAATGCATAAAGAATATATTCCTATACAAACATATAGAATATGTACAATTTAGTTAACAAATCTAATACTGAATCTATTGAAAAATAATCAATAAATTCTATATACCTTAATTTTAAGAACTATGAGTAAACTGAAATTACTAGGTGCGTTACTACTAACTGTAGGTGGAACCACACAGCTGCTGTATGCAGAACAGCCATCCGTAATGGCTAATCCCAACATTGTACAACAAAAATCAACGTGTTCAGGAGTTGTAAAAGATGCGGCTGGTGAAAGTGTGATTGGTGCATCAGTATTAGTCAAGGGTACAACAATTGGTACCATCACGGATTTTGATGGAAATTTTGAGCTTCCAAACGTAGAAAAAGGAGCAGTAATCCAAGTTTCTTTTGTCGGCTATTTAACAAAAGAAATTGTATGGAAAGGAGCGCCGCTTTCTATCGTACTTGAAGATGACACAAAAGCATTGGAAGAAGTAGTCGTAGTAGGATATGGAACTCAAAAAAAGGTAAACTTAACAGGTTCTGTGGCAATGGCCGAAAGTGATGTATTGGAGAATAGACCTATTGCAAACTTAGCTCAAGGCTTACAAGGTGTTATACCAAACTTAAACATTTCGTTTGCTAATGGTAATCCAAATGCTGAAACAAGTGTCAATGTACGTGGACTGACATCATTAAATGGAGGTTCTGCCCTCGTTCTTGTGGATGGTGTGGAAACAAATGATATTTCATTAATCAACCCTCAAGACATTGAAAGTATTTCTGTGTTAAAAGATGCTTCTTCCGCAGCCGTATATGGTGCCAGAGCAGCATTTGGAGTTGTGTTGATTACAACTAAAAAAGGAAAAACAGGAGAAAAAATAACCTTTAACTATAACAATAACTTTTCATGGTCTACACCATCTAGACTGCCCAATAGCTTGCCGGCAGACCAATGGTTAAGAGCAATGAATAGAGAAGCCAAGAATACCAGTGGAACTCAATACTGGAGTGATGAATTAATTGCAGCTGTAGATGCTTATATGCAAGATCCAACTCGCCCGACCGCATGGGAAAATACACAGGGAAATAAATTTACAGCCAACGGAGAATGGGCCTATGCCGGAAATACAGACTGGATGGACATCTTCTATAAAAACGCAGCATTTATGCAACAGCATAATGCAAGCTTAAGAGGTGGTAGCGAGAAAACTGCATACTATGCCTCTTTAGGATACAAAGGGCAAGATGGCTTACTGGCTTTTGGTACAGATACATATAAACGTATCAATATGTCTTTTAATTTCACTTCTAAAGTAACAGACTGGTTAGAAATTGGTTTTAGAACAAAATATAATAGAAGTGAAGTAAATGAACCAAACTCACAACATTATACAAGTGAAGATCCTTATTATGAAGTTTACCGTGCATTCCCCTTCATTCCAGTATACCTGCCAGATGGAGACTTTGCAGCTGTTGCTGGATCAAACTTCAACTTTAATATTGCAGGAATGCTAGCACAAGCCGGACGTAAAAAGAATGTATATGACGATATTTGGTATACAGGCTCCTTCAATTTAACTCCATTAAAAGGATTATCTATAAAAGGAGATTATACTGGCAACCGACTATTCAGAGATGAACGCGCTCATAATAAAACTATTTACCAAAAACAACCTGATGGTTCACAGATTGCCAAAGGAGAACCTAACGGAGTATCGTTAAAGAAATATGACGACACCTATCAGGCACTGAACCTTTGGGCCGAATATAAGTTTGAATTGCCTAAATCTCATTCTTTTACAGCTATGGTGGGATATAACCAAGAAAGTAAAAAAACCAGCAATTTTTATGGCTATGTAACAGACTTATACCTGAATGATGCTCCTATTATTGACTGGGCAAATACTAAACAAAAACTGGAAGAAGAAGCTACCATCTGGGCAGTTCAAGGTGCTTTCTTCCGATTAAACTACGACTATGCCGGAAAATACCTAGTAGAAGTAAACGGACGTTATGACGGTTCTTCAAAATATGCATCAGACAGCCGCTGGGGCTTCTTCCCTTCTGCTTCTTTAGGATGGAGACTTTCAGAAGAAAAGTTCTTTGAACCAGCAAAAAAAATTTTTGACAATGTTAAGCTACGCGCATCTTTGGGTAGTTTAGGAAATCAAGTTACAAATAGTAACTTTGACTTCTTAAGTCTGATGGGATTCCAGCAGCTCAACTACTTGATTGGTGGCAAACTTGCCAACGGTATCACTCCTGCTTCGCTGGCATATAATAATGTAACATGGGAAAAAGTAACTACTGCAAACTTTGGTGTAGACTTAGGATTATTAAATAACAGGCTGACTGCTTCATTTGATTATTTCTTACGTTATACAAATGATATGGTCGTATCTAAAGCCTACCCTGCCACAATGGGATCTACAGGAGGCAAAGAAAACTTGGCCAATATGCGAACAAATGGTTGGGAATTAACACTTAACTGGAATGACAACATCAACGATGTGGCTGGTTCTACTTTAAATTATAATATCGGTATTGGTATTTCAGATAGTTATTCAACCATTACCAAATATGACAACCCAACCGGATACCTTGGTGACTACTATGAAGGCCAGCGTTTAGGCGACATTTGGGGATACGTAACAGAAGGATTCATTAAAGATGACGCAGAAGCTGAAGCAATGAAAGTACGCCAAAAAGAAATCAGCGGAACTTGGCTTCCTGGTGATATAAAATATGCAGATTTGAATGGTGACAATATCATTACTTACGGAAAAAACCAGTTAAATGACCATGGTGATAAAAAAATCATCGGTAATCAAACTCCAAGATACCGTTTTAATATCAATTTAGGATTAAACTGGAAAGGATTTGATGTTCGAGCCTTATTTGAAGGTGTAATGAAAAGAGACTTATGGTTAGGAGATAACAATACAGTCTTCTGGGGATACACAGGACAATGGTGGAGTGCATTAAATGAAACACATATAAATGATGTATGGAGTGAAACCAATCCTAATGCCTACTTCCCTGTACCCACAAATACGACAAGAAGCCGTCAGGTTCAAACAAAATATCTGCAAGACGCATCTTATATCCGCTTGAAAGATTTGACAATCGGTTATACTTTGCCGACATCATGGGTATCTAAATTAGGCATCTCACAGTTGAAAGTCTTCGCAAGTGGACAAAACTTATGGGAAGCTACCGGCTTATATAAATATTTGGATCCAGATTCTACGGGCGATACAAAAGATGATGGTAACTTGGAAGAAAGAATGACGAAATATCCATTCTGCCGGTCTTATTCATTTGGTATTAATGTTACATTCTAAATTGCTTATTGTATTATGAAAAAAACTATATTATATGCCACATTGTTGGCACTTAGCTTTCAAAGTTGCGACTACCTTGACAGGGAGCCGTTAGATTCAGTAACAAAAGATCAGTTTTTTACGACTGCGACTGGTACTGCCCTCCAACAATATTGTAACAACTTTTACCCAAAACTGATAAAAGGTCATGGTGATCCCTTATCGTATAGTTTTGGAATGCTGGAAAAAGAATTTGAATCAGACAACATTTTTACATGGGAATATAACGTAAAAAGTTTTGGCTTGCATGTGGCTCCTACAGAAGCCAAAGATACAGAGTGGCAATGGGAAAATATACGTGCATGCAACGATTTCTTGATGAATTATCAATCATCTCCAGCAACTCAAGCTGAAAAGAATCAATATGCAGGAGAAATTTATTTCTTTAAATGCTTAGACTACTTTAATAAATTGAGTGTGTATGGTGATGTACCTTGGTATACCACAGTCTTGAACCCTGGTGATGAGGAAATGTATAAAGGACGTGATTCAAGAACACTTGTTGCTGATAGCTTACTTTTAAATATTGATAAGGCCATCAATCTGCTTTCTCCAAAATCTAAAGTGGGAGTAAGCCGAGTTTCAAAAGACGCAGCTATTGCATTAAAAGCAAGAATATGCTTATTTGAAGGTACATGGAGAAGATACCATGACATAGAAGGCGACGTAAAATTCTTACAGGAAGCATACGACGCTACAGGCGAATTAATGAAAGAAGAATATGGTTACTCTATATTTAAAGGAAGCTCGCCTAAAACGGCATATCATGAATTATTTACACAAGAAAACTATAATAATAATTCAGAGGTTATTTTAGCTAAAGAATATGATCCGTCTTTAGGTAAAGGTAATAATGTTACCAGACAAATTGGAGTAGGTGAAACCCCTATTGGCGCAAGCCGAGACGCAGTAGAAGATTACTTATGTGCAACTACAGGAAAACCTATTTCACTATGTGGATGTGAAGGACATACTACACATACAGGGATTATTACAGAACTAGAAAATAGAGATCCTAGATTATTGCAAACCATAGCTACTCCAAAAGACGGAGAATATACATACTATTTACACGGTAAAGCAGCTAATATTGCCAATATCGTAGCAACTGGTGCGGATGGCTCTTCTTCTACGGGTTATGCTATTGCAAAATTCTATAAAACCTCTGAGTTTTCTTCAGACCATCATAAGGGTAGTATTGATGCCCCTATTTTCAGATACGGAGAAATTCTTTTAATTCGTGCAGAAGCAGGAGCAGAACTAGGAGTACTGGATAATACGGAACTTGAAAGAACAATTAATGAACTTAGAAAACGAGTAGGATTCAATCACCCATTAACAGTTAATCCAGTAGCTGACCCCAAACTGGAGAAAGAATATCCTAACATAAAAGGTAGTAATGCTAATTTAATTCGTGAAATCAGAAGAGAACGCCGTATTGAATTATTTGGTGAAGGATATAGATACGATGACCTTAGAAGATGGGCTTGCGGTAAACGACTGGACGCTAGCGTAGTAGTACGAGCAGGTATTATTCCTGATGCTAGTTTATATACTGCAGAACAAGTAAACGATATGAAAGAAGAACTTGGCCTTACCTCTGAAGGAGCATTAGATATTTATGGAAAAAGAGTAAAAACACAAGCTGTATTTGAAGAACCTAAGCATTACTTATTATCCATTCCTATCAATGAAATTTCTATCAATCCTAATTTGGCTCCCAATAACCCAGATTGGTAATATTTAACAGACTTTATATAGATAAAGATGGCTTATGAGAAAATCATTTTCATAAGCCATCTTTTCTTTATACACAGTTGACTAGCAACCTGAAATTTCGTATTTTTGCCCAATCAACTGAAATTACGTAATTTTATTAAGATGAATCAAGAATTCGAGCTTATCGCCAAGACCTTCCAGGGACTGGAAGAAGTTCTGGCACAGGAACTCACGGAATTAGGAGCCAGCAACATTGAAATCGGACGACGTATGGTTTCTTTCACCGGAGACAAAGCCATGATGTATAAGGCTAATTTCTGCCTTCGTACTGCCATCCGTATCTTAAAACCTATCAAACATTTTACTGCGAAGACTGCCGACGAAGTGTATGAGGCCGTAAAGAGTATCGCATGGGAAAACTATCTGGACAACATGAGTAGTTTCTCGGTGGATGCCGTAGTGTTCTCTAATGAATTCCGTCATTCTAAATTCGTGGCATACAAAGTGAAAGATGCGGTAGTCGACTATTTCCGCGAAAAGACAGGCAACCGTCCTTCCGTACGTATCAGCAACCCGGATTTGGCTATTCACATCCATATTGCAGAGGAAGAGTGTACACTTGCCTTGGATAGTTCAGGTGAATCACTTCACCGTAGAGGATACCGCCAGGAACAGGTGGAAGCACCGTTGAACGAGGTATTGGCAGCCGGTATGATTCTGATGACAGGCTGGAGAGGCGAATGTGACCTGATAGACCCGATGTGCGGTTCAGGAACTATACCTATCGAAGCTGCTTTGATTGCACGCAATATCGCTCCGGGTGTATTCCGTAAAGAATTCGGATTCGAGAAATGGAAAGACTTTGACCAGGATTTGTTTGACGCCATCTATAACGATGATTCACAGGAACGTGAATTTATTCATAAGATTTACGGATACGACAACAATCCGAAAGCAAACGAAATTGCTCAGCATAACGTGAAAGCTGCAGGGGTAAGTAAGGATGTCATCCTGAAAATCCAGCCGTTCCAGCAGTTTGAACAGCCTGCACAGAAAAGTATTATCATCACCAATCCTCCTTACGGAGAGCGTATTTCTTCAGAAGATTTGCTGGGACTTTACCAGATGATTGGTGAACGCTTGAAGCATGCATTCACCGGAAACGACGCCTGGATTCTGAGTTACCGTGACGAATGCTTTGACCAGATTGGACTAAAAGCTTCTATAAAGGTACCTTTGTTTAATGGAGCATTAGAATGTCAGTTCCGTAAATACCAGTTGTTTGACGGGAAATACAAGGAATTCCGTTCCGACAACAGTGACAAGGAGTTTAAGCCGAAACGTGAAGAAAGACCGGCACGTCCACGCCGTCAGGGAGAAAAAGTGGAATACGGCCGTAAGGAGCGCAAAGACGGAGGTCGTGGAGAACGGAAAAAAGGTTTCCGCAGCGACCGTAAAGAAGGATTCCGTAAAGATGCTGACCGTAAAGAAACATTCCGCGGACGTAAAGCAGGTGACGGAAAAGAATTTACCCGTGAACGCCGTAAAGAATTCAAATATAAAGAAGATTCGAAACCACGCACTCCGCGTCCTTCTACAGACGACGGACGCCCAAAAGCGGCTCCTGCCCCACGCTACATGCACAGACGCCGCAGCGAGGAAGAAGGTAACTCACAAGATTAAAAAACGGACAGAACATGAAACGTATATTCTTTTTATTCTTTTTGTGCTGTATGACCACTCTCACCACTTTTGCCCAGGAAAAGAAAACTTATACACTGGAAGATGTGATTCCGGGCGGAAACAATTATTTCAACTTAGTCCCTGAAAACATTCCGGGACTGCAATGGTGGGGAGATGTATGTGTACGTGCGGGTGTGGAAAATATTCGCAGCATTCAGTTGAAAGATGGCAAGGAAACCATACTTGTCACACTGAAAGAGGTAAATCAAGCTATTGAAAAAGGAGAAAAGCCCTATCAGCTGTCGCACGAACTAAAACCGCTTCGCAGCCTGATGTCAGCTTCATTGCCTTGGTCAGAGCGTAAAGTCATAGTTTTTCAACAGAACAGCTATTGGGTGGAATATGACTTCGGACAGAAAAAAATTACGAACATATCCCGCCTGAACGAAAAAGCTACTAATCTTGACTTTTGCAAAACCAATGACAAAGTGGCCTATACCGTCGGTAACGGTTTGTTTGTAACCGGCGAAGGGGAGGTAAGTCACCAGATTAACCCTTCACAAACAGAAGAAGGGGTAGTTTACGGACAAGCTGTACACCGTAACGAATTCGGTATTTATAAAGGTACATTCTGGAGCCCGAAAGGAAGCTATCTGGCTTTCTATCGCATGGACCAGAGTATGGTCACAGACTATCCTCAGGTGAATACATCGACTCGTATCGCAACTCTTGAGCCGGACAAATATCCGATGGCAGGAATGACCAGCCACAAAGTAACGGTAGGAGTGTACGATGTAAAGACTGGAAAAGTAACTTACCTTCAGGCTGGTGACCCGACCGACCGTTATTTTACCAACGTTAGCTGGTCGCCCGATGAGCAGCATATTTATGTCATCGAACTGAACCGTGACCAGAATCATGCCCAACTTGTATGCTATCAGGCCGCCACAGGTGAACGAGAAGGGGTATTGTATGAAGAAAAGAATCCGAAATACGTAGAGCCTCAGCATCCGTTGGTATTCCTGCCGTGGGACGAAAGTAAATTTATTTACCAAAGTCAGCGCGACGGTTTCAACCACTTGTATCTGATGGATACGAAAGTAAAAGGAGAAAGTGCATGGAAGAATGGTAAACTGGAAGGCAGTACCTATCTGGAACACCTGAAAGCAACTCCTTTGACGCAAGGCGACTGGCTGGTGCAGGATATTCTTGGATTCAATGCAGGAAAGAAGGAAATTATTATCGGTAGCACAGAAATATCTCCGCTGCAAACCAATCTGTTCAGCCTCAACGTAAAAACCGGAAAACGAACATTACTAGGAGAAAAAGACGGCATGCACCGGGCTTCACTCTCTGAAAGTGGTACTTACCTGATTGACAACTTCTCTTCATTCCAAGTAGGACGTGAAATCACTTTGCTGCCTACCAACGGAAAGAAAGGAACTACATTGCTGAAAGCTGATGACCCGATGAGTAGCCAGTTTAAGTTACCGGAAATTACCATCGGTACCTTTAAGGCGGCAGACGGAAAAACAGACTTGTATTACCGCCTGATTAAACCCGTGGACTTTGACCCGAACAAAAAATATCCGGCCATTATCTACGTATATGGTGGACCGCATGCACAGCTCATCCACAACACACGTTTTTATGATGCCAGAGGATGGGATTTATACATGGCTCAGAAAGGGTATGTGATGCTGACAGTAGACAGCCGGGGAAGTGACAACCGAGGACTAGCTTTTGAGAACTGTACATTCCGCCATTTGGGAGTAGAAGAAATGAAAGACCAGGTAAAAGGTGCCGAATTCCTGAAATCACTGTCTTACGTAGACGGTGAACGAATCGGCGTACATGGTTGGAGCTTCGGTGGCTTCATGACAACTAACCTGATGCTGACTTATCCTGACATCTTCAAGGTAGGCGTGGCTGGAGGACCGGTCATTGACTGGAAGTTCTATGAGGTGATGTATGGTGAACGCTATATGGATATTCCGGAAACTAATCCGGAAGGATACAAGGGTTCCGACTTGAAACAAAAGGCTGGCAACCTGAAAGGCCGTCTGGAAATCATTATCGGAGGTACAGACCCCACTTGTGTTCCACAGCACAGCTACTCATTCCTGAGAGCTTGTATTGAAGCTGGTACCCATCCGGACTTCTTCGTTTATCCGGAAGACGGACATAACATGATGGGACGTGACCGTGTACACCTGCACGAACACATCACCCGCTATTTTGAAGACCATTTGAAATAATAGACTAAAAAACAGATACATATATGAAACTTTTACTTTTAGGTTCAGGAGGACGCGAACATGCACTGGCATGGAAAATCGCACAAAGCCCGAAAATTGAAAAGTTATACATCGCTCCGGGAAATGCCGGTACGCGTGAAGTAGGCGAAAACGTAGCTATCAAAGCCGATGACTTTGAAGGTATCAAGCAGTTTGTAACGGCCCACGGCATTGACATGGTAGTAGTAGGTCCGGAAGACCCATTGGTGAAGGGGGTATATGATTTCTTCAAAAACGATGACGCATTGAAGCAGGTACCGGTTATCGGTCCGTCAAAGGCTGGAGCCGTACTCGAAGGAAGCAAGGAATTTGCCAAAGGTTTCATGCAGCGTCATCATATTCCGACTGCCGGATACAAGAGCGTAACTGCAGCCAACCTGGAAGAAGGACTGGCTTTCCTGGAAACACTGGAAGCACCCTACGTGCTGAAAGCTGACGGATTGTGTGCTGGAAAAGGTGTATTGATTCTCCCCACATTGGAAGAAGCCAAGAAAGAACTGAAAGAAATGCTGGGCGGAATGTTCGGAAATGCCTCTGCTACAGTAGTTATCGAAGAGTTCCTAAGCGGTATTGAATGCTCAGTATTCGTACTGACTGATGGAAAGAACTACAAAATCCTGCCAGAAGCCAAAGACTACAAACGTATCGGCGAAGGTGACAAAGGATTGAACACAGGCGGTATGGGTTCTGTTTCTCCGGTTCCATTTGCAGATGCAGAATGGATGAAGAAGGTGGAAGACCGTATCATCCGTCCTACTGTTGAAGGACTGGCTGCAGAAGGTATCGATTACAAAGGATTTATCTTCTTTGGACTGATTAACGTAAAAGGTGAACCGATGGTAATCGAATACAATGTACGTATGGGTGACCCTGAAACAGAAAGTGTCATGCTTCGTATCAAGAGCGACTTAGTAGACTTGTTTGAAGGGGTGGCTCAGGGCAACCTGAATGAAAAGACCCTGGAAATTGACCCGCGCTCAGCTGTCTGTGTCATGCTGGTATCTGGCGGCTACCCGGAAGCTTATGAAAAAGGGTTCCCGATGACGGGTATTGAAGAAGCAAAGGCAGGAGGAAGTATCGTATTCCATGCTGGAACAGCCTTGAAAGACGGACAGGTGGTTACTGCCGGAGGACGAGTTATCGCAGTTAGTTCCTACGGAGCCAACAAGGCAGAAGCTCTGGCACAGTCTTTCCAGAATGCAGGCAAGATCTGTTTCGAGAAAAAATATTTCCGTTCAGATATCGGGTTTGACCTGTAACACATGCTTGCCCGAAATAGATTTCAATATGAACTGGCCACCGGAAGGGCTACTCTTCCGGTGACCATTATCATCTGTCTTATCATGTATGGTATTACCTATCAGGAAAAGACAGATTTACTTTCTTTGGCCATTCACGGAGCCATAGTCTACTGCCTGATTGAGTTGAATACCACATTCTCACTCATCCGGACACGTACAACACTTCATGCGGCCCTATTTCTTTTTTTCTTAAGCGGACTTCCTTTCCTGCACACCTATTCACATGAGCAATGGATTCCTCTGCTGTTTACGGTTTCTTTCTCTTACTTATTCAGAAGCTATGAATCGGTATATGCTCCGATTCCTGTTTTTCATTGCTTCCTCTGTCTCGGTATCAGCAGTTTTCTGCTTCCGCAGGTACTCTACTTTGTGCCGCTGATTTATTTCTACATGATTGGTTTGAGGGCTTTTACCCTCCGCACATTCTTTGCAGGTCTCATCGGCCTCCTCGTTCCTTATTGGATTGCATTGGCCTATCATCTTTATGCTGGAAACATGGAAGCGACCTGGCTACCTTTCAAAGCACTTGCCCACTTCCCTCCAATAGACTACGCTATTCTCTCTTTGTCACAATTGGTTTCGGGAGGCATTGCAATCTTATTTATAGCCATCTGCAGTGTAGAATGTATTCTGCATAGCTACCAGGACAAGGTACAAACACGCATCATGCTCCGTGTCCTGATAATTACAGGAATCGGCACATTGGCCTGTATGCTGCTTCTGCCTTCACACTTCAATACTTATTTTCTTATGACATTAGTCGTAGGTTCCGTCATGGGTGGTCACTTACTGGCACTGACCTTCAACCGTTTTACCCGCATCTTTCTTTGGGTATCTCTTGGAATCTGGACCTGCGTATGTATCATGAATTTATGGATGCATTTATTCAATTTCTGATAGATTGGGGATACTGGGGAATGTTTCTTTCTGCATTCCTGGCCGGAACCATCTTGCCGTTCAGTTCGGAGGTTGTATTACTGGCCTGCATCGGATTAGGACTTGACCCTGTGTGGTCCACACTCTTCACTACTGCCGGAAACGCACTTGGAGGCTTTACCTGCTACTGGATAGGGCGAATTGGTAAAACGGAATGGATTGAAAAATACTTCAAGGTTGACAAAAAACAAATGGACAAGACCATCCGGTTTATTCACGGAAGAGGGTCGTGGATGGCTTTTTTCTCGTTCCTTCCCGTCATTGGAGATGCTTTGCTCATCGCCTTGGGATTTATGAGAGGCAATGTATGGATTACCACTATTGCCATGACCATTGGCAAACTGGCTCGCTATGCCATTATTGTGGCCACAGCTTTGGGAGTCTTCCGATTCATCGGATAGAAAACCAATGCAAATTTTCCTTGCCCAAAAGATATGACTATCTTTGCGAAAACTACCGAAAATCATCTACGAAAAATTTAACAAAACATGAAAAAACTTCTTTGCATCTATTGCCTATTATGCATGACTGCACTGGCTTATGCACAAAACTTAAAGTTCAATGCCAACGGAAAATTCAAAATCGTCCAGTTTACCGATGTACACTATATTTTTAATGACCCACGCGCAGAGGTAGCCATTGAACGTATCAATGAAGTGCTGAATGCCGAAAATCCAGATTTGGTAATGTTTACCGGTGACGTAATCTACGGAAAACCTGCAGAAAAAAGTATGCGTACCGTACTGGAACAAGTTTCAAAACGAAAAATCCCCTTTGCTGTAACCTTCGGAAACCACGATGACGAACAAGGGCTTTCCCGAGAAAAATTATTCGAAATCATTGAAAATATCCCATACAGCCTGACTGCCACTACAAAAGGTATCTCAGGTACCACCAACTTTATTCTGCCTGTAAAATCATCCGATGGACAGAAGGATGCTGAAATCCTTTATGTATTTGATTCTCATTCTTATTCACAGATAAAGGAAGTGGGAGGATATGATTATATCGATTTCGACCAGATTCAATGGTACCGTGAGCATAGTTCTAAATATACACAGGCAAACGGGGGAACTCCCCTTCCTTCGCTGGCTTTCTTCCACATTCCTCTTCCTGAATACAATCAGGCTGCAGCCGGTGAAAATGCAGCGTTGTTCGGCACCCGGAAAGAAAAAGCATGTGCCTCTGCCTTAAATTCAGGCCTTTTCACCGCGATGAAAGAAATGGGCGACATTGAAGGAGTGTTTGTAGGACATGATCACGACAATGATTATGCGGTAATGTGGCAAGGTATTCTCTTGGCATACGGACGTTACACCGGTGGAAATACGGTTTACAATAACCTGTCCAACGGAGCACGTGTCATCGAACTGACCGAAGGTGAAAAAGGGTTCCGTACCTGGATTCGTGTAAAAGACCACACGGAACAACATGTGAAATTCCCGGAAAGCTTTTTAAAACCCAACAAATAACTCCACAAAAGGATTACCGGATTTTAAAAAAAACTGTTGATATAAAGATGATTACACTTGAACCTACGGCTGACGGAAGCAATACATTATACGTTCCTGAACTGAATGAACATTATCATTCTGTGAAAGGCGCATTGACCGAGTCAGCACATATTTTTATTCAAATGGGATTGAATCACGCTCAGGCGGCAAATCCTCGTGTACTTGAAATCGGTTTCGGTACAGGACTGAATGCCTTTCTGACCTTGCTGGAAGCAGAAAAGAGTCAAAGAGCCATTCACTTTACCAGCATTGAACGATTCCCTCTTTCGGAAGATATTGTACGCAAACTTTCCTATCCGGAAACAATCGCTCCAGAAGAATGTGAGAGATTCTACGCACTGCACACTGCTCCCTGGAACCAGGAAGTAAAAATCTCACCTTATTTCACACTACACAAGATAGAAGGTGATTTCACTCACTTCTCATTCAGTGAATGTTATGATGTGGTCTACTTTGATGCCTTTGCTCCCGAAAAGCAGCCTGAGATGTGGAGTCAGCCACTTTTTGACAACTTGTACCGCCAGATGAATCCCGGTGGAATCCTGACTACTTACTGCGCAAAAGGAGTGGTTAGGAGAATGTTGCAGGCAGCTGGTTTCACCGTAGAGCGGCTTCCTGGCCCTCCGGGAGGTAAAAGAGAAATTCTTCGGGCAACCAAAGAAAGAACCTAAAAATAAACAAAGGAGTCTCCCGCTACCAAAAGAAACTACTATATTTGTATCACACTTTCAATACGACACAAACAAATGAAAAAATATTTTTTTACTTTGATAAGTATCCTGCTGCTCACCGTATCTTGTACGGGAAAGCAAGGAAAAGAAGACGCCCCTACTCTGACAGTAACCATTGAACCGTTACGATATTTCACAGAAGCCATTGCTGGAGACAAATTCCAGGTGGTCAGTATTGTTCCCAAAGGAGCTAATCCGGAAATATACGACCCTACTCCCCAGCAACTCGTTGAACTGGCACGAAGCAAAGCTTATCTGCGTATCGACCATATCGGATTTGAACAGGCATGGGCAGAAAGATTACAAGCCAATACGCCCAAACTACCTTTCTATGATATGTCACAAGGAGTAGATCTCATTCATGAAATACATCCTCATGCCCATACACATGGAAATATAGACGGAGTAGAACCTCATATCTGGAATTCAGTTTCGAATGCACGTATTATTTCCTCTAATATCTGCAAAGCATTGTCTGAGATAGACCCGGACAATCAAGCTTACTATCAGACACGATTGGACAGCCTGCAACAGGTCATCAACCGTACCGAACGTGAAATGCAGAGCTATTTGGCGAACGCTGACTATTGTTTCCTGATTTACCATCCGGCATTAAGTTACTTTGCCCGAGACTACAGCCTGCAGCAAATCAGTATCGAGGAAGGAGGAAAGGAACCTTCACCGAGTCATCTGCAGGAACTGATGAAAACCTGCAAACAGAAACAGGTAAGAGTCGTATTCGTGCAACAAGAATTCGACCAGCGTAACGCGGAAGTAATCGCGCAGGAACTGGGACTAAAAATCGTCCCTATCAACCCGTTAAGCTATGACTGGAACAAAGAAATGATTCACATAGCCAAATCATTAAACAAAAAACAATAACTAAAATTTATCCTCATGAACCAACCTCTTATCAGACTGACTGAGATTGCCGCTGCATACGACCAGAAAAAAGTGCTGGAACATATCAACCTGGAAATTGCAGAAAAGGATTTTCTTGGAGTAATCGGCCCGAACGGAGGAGGAAAAACCACCTTGATGAAAATTATTTTAGGATTACTAAAACCTACGGCTGGAAAAATTCAGTTTTTTCATCAGGGAAAGGAGGTGAATGAGATTACAATGGGATATTTACCCCAATACAACACTATAGACAAGAAATTTCCTATCTCGGTGTATGAAGTGGTTCTTTCCGGATTAAATAAACAAAAATCATTGTTCCGCTCATTCTCCAAGGTACAGCATGACAAAGTACGTGAAACCATTGCCCGCATGGGACTGGAAGGCTTGGAACAAAGAGCTATCGGACAATTAAGTGGCGGACAGCTGCAAAGGGCCTTATTAGGACGCGCACTCGTCTCCAATCCGGAAGTCGTCATCCTGGATGAGCCCAACACGTACATTGACAAACGGTTTGAGGCTCGTCTTTATGCACTGCTAGAAGAAATCAACAAGGAATGCGCCATCGTGCTGGTGAGTCACGATATCGGCACCATCCTGCAAAACGTAAAAAGCATTGCCTGTGTAAACGGCACGCTGGATTACCATCCGGATACGGAAGTCTCCGCCGAATGGCTGGAGGCACATTTTGAATGTCCTATCGAACTGTTAGGACACGGCAACCTGCCTCATCGAATATTAAAATGCCATCATCATGAAGAGTAGAAGGCTGCTTTTAACGCCTTTTGCAACATTATCATTTACTTTTGGGACTTGATTTGCAAATGTTTGCTATCTTTGCCGCATTGAATTTTAACGAGAAACTAAAAATAATTCATGAAACAGTACAACAAGATTAACAATCTGGTAGGCTGGCTTACTTTTGCGGTGGCTGCATTTACTTACTGCATGACCATTGAACCGACGGCCAGCTTCTGGGACTGTCCGGAATTTATTACCACCGGATACAAACTGGAGGTAGGACATCCTCCTGGCGCACCTTTCTTCATGCTGACAGCCAACCTGTTCAGCCAATTTGCCAGCGATGCGACTCAAGTGGCTAAAATGGTGAACATAATGAGTGCCCTGATGAGTGCGGCATGTATCCTGTTCCTATTCTGGAGCATTACTCACCTGACCAAAAAACTGATTTGCCCCGATGACAAAGAGATGACTACGGGCAAGCTGATTACCATCATGGGATCAGGTCTGGTAGGTGCACTGGCTTATACATGGAGTGATACATTCTGGTTCAGTGCGGTAGAAGGTGAAGTATATGCATATTCCAGCCTTTTCACTGCCGTTGTTTTCTGGCTGATTCTGAAGTGGGAGAACCGGGCTAACGAGCCTCACAGCGACCGTTGGCTGATTCTGATTGCTTACCTCACAGGATTGTCTATCGGTGTACATTTGCTGAACTTACTGTGTATTCCGGCCATCGTACTGGTATATTATTACAAGAAAAACCCCACCGCCAACCTGAAAGGCAGTCTGATAGCCTTGGCTGGTTCCATGATTCTAGTAGCTGTCGTATTGTATGGCATCGTGCCGGGTATCGTGAAGGTAGGCGGATGGTTTGAGCTGTTGTTTGTCAACGACTTCGGCCTGCCATTTAATACAGGTGTCATCATTTACATGATTATTCTGGCCGCAAGTATCATCTGGGGTGTGTACGAAAGCTACACCGTGAAAAGCCGCAAGCGGATGAATATCTCTTTCCTGACCACTGTCGGTTTGCTGGGTATTCCGTTCTACGGACATGGCTGGAGCAGTGTCTTCATCGGTATCATCGTACTGGCTATTTTAGCAATTTACCTCTTTGCCAATATCGGTGAAAAATACCGTGTCAGCGCACGCACGCTGAATACCAGTCTGCTGGCCATGATGATGATTGTGGTAGGTTATTCTTCGTATGCAGTCATTGTCATCCGTTCTTCGGCCAATACGCCAATGGACCAGAACTCTCCGGAAGACATCTTTACTTTGGGAGAATACTTAGGCCGTGAACAATACGGTACCCGCCCGTTATTCTACGGACAAACTTATGCTTCTAAACCGGCATTGAAACCTACTGAAGGAGGATGCGTGTACGACGTGGAAGAAGGGGCTCCGGTATACCAGCGGAAAGAAAAGGAACGTCCGGATGAAAAAGACAGCTACGAAATTGTACGTCATAAAACAGAGTATAAATACGCTCAAAACATGTTGTTCCCACGTATGTACAGCGATGCACATGCACAAGCCTACGAAGACTGGCTGGGAGGAGTAGAAGGACGTCAGGTTCCCTACGACCAGTGTGGAGAGATGATTATGGTGAAGATTCCGACACAATGGGATAACATCAAGTTCTTCTTTATCTACCAGTTGAACTACATGTACTGGCGTTATTTCATGTGGAACTTTGCCGGACGTCAGAATGACATTCAGGGACAGGGAGAAATCGAACATGGAAACTGGATTACCGGTATTTCATTTATTGATAACATGTTGATAGGCGACCAGACGCTGCTCCCAAGTGAACTGAAAAATAACAAGGGACACAACGTATTCTACTGTTTACCGTTGATTTTAGGACTTATCGGTCTCTTCTGGCAGGCTTATAAGGGAGAAAAGGGTATCCAGCAGTTCTGGATTGTCTTCTTCCTCTTCTTCATGACCGGTCTGGCCATCGTGCTTTACCTGAACC
>ERZ773192.1119-NODE-1119-length-29229-cov-7.300233_pt1 | contig 29229 bp, 26 predicted proteins | sample MGYA00581010_ERZ773192 | MGnify/ENA primary metagenome ERZ773192 (study PRJEB29015, sample SAMEA2737741) | human gut metagenome | biome: human gut; feature: human-associated habitat; material: faeces | place: China | collected 2012 ...
TTTTCTCCGGCGGCGTGTACGTCGGAGAAAATACCGCTCAGTCCGCCAGTGTGCGGATCGTCTGCCAACGGCGGATGATCCGTGCGCGCAGCGGACTGTGATCCAATCGTCGGGAAAGCCCGAAGGGGTTCCCCGATGGGCAAAAAGCCCGGGGCGAAAGCCTCGGGCTTTTGCTGTATTTTCAGGTCTTTTGCTGCTCGGCCGTGCGGGAAAGCAGGGCCTGCAGGCGCTGGGGGAAGTCCAGCTCGCTCAGCTGCAGGAGCTGGCGGACGGCATTCGGGATCGTGGCTGCGTTTGCGCTGCCGTGCGCCTTCAGGAAGGGCTTAGAAAGCCCGAGCAGCATCGAGGCCCCGTTTGAGGCAAAGTCCAGCTCGGATGCAATGGCATCGCCTGCCGCGCGCACGGCAGAATCGGCGCTGGCGCGCAGCCGGGCGGCCGTGAACAGGCCCGTGCCCTCCACGGTCTTCAGCAGCACGTTGCCGGAGAAGCCCTCCGCCACGATGACGTCATACTCGCCGGACAGGGCGTCGCGCGCCTCCATCATGCCGGTGAAGCGAATGGGAAGCTGCTCAAGCAGATCATAGACCTCGCGGATAAAGTGGCTGCCCTTGCTCTCCTCCACGCCGACGGACAGAAGACCGACGCGCGGCTCCTCCACGCCGCAGCTCTGCATGAGAGCCGTGGCCATCAGAGCGAACTGCTCCATGCGCTCGGGCTTGCAGTCCACGTTTGCGCCGCAGTCGGCAAGGCACAGCCTGCGGCCGGGGATGGAAGGCAGAAATGTGGCAAGCGCGGGCGTGCGCACGCCGCGGACGCGCCCGGCATAGGCCACGCCGCCTGCGAGGGCTGCGCCGGTGCTCCCGGCGGTGAGCATGCCGGCAAGCTCCGGGTCGCGCTTCAGGCGCTGCATGCCCTTGACGAGCGTGGAGTCGCGCTTGTGCATGACGGCGTCGATGGGGTCGTCGTGATTTGTGATGATCTCGGATGCGGGCATGAATTCCAGCGCATCCCAATTGCAGGGATATTTTTCCAGCTCCGCACGAAGCATAGCCTCCTCGCCGGGCAGGACGAGCATGACGTCCGGGACCTCCAGTGTGCAGCGGGCGCAGCCCTCGAGCAGCTGCTCGGGATGGTCGCTGCCAAATACGTCAATCAGGATCTTCTTCATGATTCTCCAGCCCAAACTTTTCGGAAAGGTTTTTTTTGCGGGCGCGGACGCGCACCGTGTGCATGGTGATCCAGGCATTCTGCAGACCATCGAGCCCCAGCGCGATGCCGATGGCGACGGACGGCGTGAGGAAGCTGGAATACAGCGCCGAAAGGGCGAACAGGCCGCCGAGGCCGAGCAGCAGGGAGGAGCAGAGAATGGCGATCCAGCTCTCCATGCCGAAGCGGCGGGCATCCATCGCGATCTGCAGCTTCAGCAGGGCATCCAGAATAACATAGACGCTCAGCAACACCGGAAGTGTCGGCAGAACGCGCTGCGGCAGGAAGGCCAGAAGCCCTGCCAGCAGGGCGCACAGGATGCCGATGGCAAAGTCAAACTGAAAGGCGAGGCGGTAGAGATCATTGGAGTAGTAGCCGATCATTTTGGCGGCGCCGGTCAGCAGAAATAAAACGGCAAGCACTGTCCGCTGCAGGGATGTGACCTCCGTGCTGGGCAGGAAGATCAGCATCAGGCCTGCCAGAAAGATCAGAAACGAGGCGGCCGTATTGGTGATTTTGGCCAGCTTGACCAGATTGGCGTTTTGCTTCATGGCTGTTTGTTCCTTTCCGCACCGCCGCGCCACTGCGCGCGGGCGAGAATTTCATAGACACGGGGATCGACCATCGGCCGCTGCACCCCGGCAAGCGTCTGCTCCGAGAGCGTTCCCGTTTCGGCATACTCCCGGCCTGCCGCCTCGAAGGCCTGCAGACGGCGGGCCCGCGGCCCGTCCAGCTTTTCCACCGGGAGCAGCTCGCCCTGCGGGAAAAACAGGGGCGTATAATTCCGGCCGCTGCACAGCCGGTCGATCTGGACCAGCAGCGCTTCATACATGGGCGCGGCCTCCGTATAGCCGCATGAGGAGATGACGACGAGCTTCTTGCGCCGCAGCGCCGGGTCCCGCAGCGTCTGGAACGAACAGTGCCCGCCCTCCGGCGTCTGGCCGTGGTATGGCTCCATCAGGCTGATCGTCCGATCCAGCAGGGCTTTGAGCTGAGCGGGAAGACCAAAATAATACAGGGGGAAGCTCGCAATCAGCACGTCTGCCCGGCGAAACTGTCCGACAAAAGCAGAGAAATCGTCCGCGATCGTGCAGGGGGCGCCGCTGCGCCAGCAGGCCATGCAGCCCCGGCAGGGCTCGATGCGGTTTTCTGTCAGAGAAAACGTCTCAAACGGCCAGCCTGTACCCTGCAGAAAGGCGCGGGAAAGTCGCAGCGTATTGCTGGCAGCGCCGCGTGGACTGCCATTGAGCAGCAGAGCCTGCATGTTGATCTCCTCCTGTGCTCTGTGAGGCTCAAAAAACTACCCCTATAGCATAGCGGGTCAGCCTCTGCAAGTCATCATTCATTCCCGGAGCGATGTGCAAAATCCATACACTCCGGCATATTTGTATGGCATTCAGGTGCGCGGATGAGCGGCGCTGAATTCCAGCGCATGGCGCACCGTGCCCTCGAACAGCTGGGCGACGCGGCGAAGCTCTGCCTCGAGCGCGACGTCGGAGCGGCCCGTCAGCCATTCCTCCAGCAGGCCGTAGAGGGCGTGGCAGCAGATGTCGCAGATGAGCTTGCGGTCCTGCTGGCTGTAGTCCAGATCGCGGACGTTCTGCTCGATATAGCGGTCCGACAGCTCGGAGATGACCTTGCTGAGGTAGACGCGCATGGCATCCTGACATTTCGACTGGAAAATATGACGGCCGATCTGTGGCGAATCGATGAGGAAGCTGAGCATATCAAGCAGCATGGTCTCCCATGAGGCCCCGCCTGCGGGGACGGACAGCGCCCGCTCGATCTCGGACTCCAGCACGTCGCTCAGCAGATCGTAGATGTCTTCGTAATGGTAATAAAAGGTATTGCGCGTCAGCCCGCAGTCCTCTACGATGTCGCGGACGGTGATCTTATCCAGCGGCTTGACGGCCAGAAGCGCCCGGAACGACTCGGTGATGGCGCGTTTTGTGATCTGCTGCTTCATCCGGACTCTCCTTTCCGTGCCGCGCGGCTTCGGGCTGCGACGGCAAGTTTCTGCATTCGACAGCATTCAGTGTAGCACATGAATTAAAATTTTTCAACTTTGTCAGAAAAAACAACGTTCCCCGTTAAGAATTCACCGGCTGCGCGGTATGGGTGAAAGGAGGTATACGGCAATATGGAACACGACGTTCTCATTGCGCTGCTGTCGCTGGCCGGAACGCTGACAGGCACCCTCGGCGGGATCCTGACCTCGGCCCGGCTGACAAATTATCGGATCGAGCAGCTCGAGAAAAAAGTGGACCGTCACAACGGCTTCGGAGAGCGCATCCCGGTCCTGGAGGATCGGGTCACGGCGATCTCGCACAGAATGGACTGCCTGGAAGGGGGGAAGACATGAAGGATCGGTTATCCGCTTTGCTGACGGTCAAGTCGCTCGTCACGGTGACGCTGACGGGGGTCTTTGCCGCGCTTGCGCTGCAGCGGTGTGTCTCGGCGCAGGAATTTCTGACCGTGTTTACGGTCGTCATCAGCTTTTATTTCGGAACACAGCATGAAAGGAGCAATGCAGCATGAAAATTTGTCTCGATGCCGGCCATGGGACCGGCCAGAATCAAAGCCCCGCACGGTGCGGCTACTTTGAGGGCGACCGGATGTTTACGCTGCAGCGCCTGCTGCAGCAGGAGCTGGAGGCCTACGGCGTGACCGTGGTCTGCACGCGCGCCGCGCGGCAGGACGACCCGCCGCTCTATACCCGCGCGCTGGCGGCGAAGGACTGCGATCTGTTCCTCAGCCTGCACAGCAACGCAGCGGGAAACGGGGTCTGCGAAAGCGTGGACTATCCCGTCGTCTTTTATCCAGTCAGCGGGAAGGGAATCGGCCTGGCTGCCGAGCTGGCGGAGTGCATCCATAAGACGATGGGAACGCTGCAGCCCGCGCAGACGCGCGTCCGCTGGAACAGCGCGCACAACGCCGATTATTACGGGGTCATCCGCTTCACGGCAGCCTTCGGCGTGACGGGGATGATCCTGGAGCACAGCTTCCACACGAACACGCGCATGACGACCTGGCTGCTGGACGACGAAAATCTCAAACGGCTGGCAGCTGCGGAGGCAGCTGTTCTTGCGGAGCACTACGGCCTGAAAAAGACCGCAGACGAGCCGCAGCGGGCGGAGACGGTGTGCTATCATCTGCTCTCCGACGTGCCGCAGGGCGATTACCGCACCGTGCTGGACAAGCTGATCGCGGCGGACATCCTGCGCGGCCGCAGCGGAACGGGAGAGGAGCGGGTGCTGGACCTGATGGAGGACAGCGTCCGGCTTCTTGTTCTGCTGGACCGCGCAGGTGCGTTCGGGAGTTGACAGCGGGCCAAAGCCGCTGTAAAATCAGAAGCAGAAAACAGACAGAAAGCGGAGGAAACTGCATGGATCGGATCATGGAACAGCTGCGGGCCTATCACCCGTGGAACGAGCAGGAGGAGGCGGACTGCGCGGAGCTGCTGCGGCGGCTCGGGCAAGGGGAGTCGCTCTGGACGCGGGAGAACCGCTCGGCCCACCTGACGGCCTCCGGCTGGATCGTCAGCCCGGAGCGCGACCGTGTGCTCATGGCCTATCACAATCTCTATGACTCCTGGTCCTGGCTCGGCGGCCATGCCGACGGTGACCATGATCTTCTGGCTGTCGCTCTGCGGGAGGCACAGGAGGAGAGCGGGCTTTCCACCGTGCGCGCCGTCAGCCCGGAGCTATTCTCCGTGGAGATCCTGACTGTGGACGGGCACGAAAAGCGCGGGCACTATGTGCCGTCTCACCTGCACCTGAACGTGACATATCTGCTGGAGGCGGACCCGGCGCTGCCCATCCGCTGCAAGCCGGATGAGAACAGCCGCGTGGGCTGGTTCGGCCTGGATGAGGCCGTGGCGGCCTCGTCGGAGCCGTGGTTCCGCGAGCGCATCTATTCCAAGCTCAATGCCAAGCTCTGCGCGGGCTGGCCCAAATAAATACGGAAAACAATGCGGCAGAGGCGAAAAGGCCCCTGCCGGTTTTTTATGCTTCTGTGCCTTACAGCCTGCCGAGCGGCACGGCGAGCCCCGTTCGGGTGCGGTTTAGCCCCACATTGCGGAGAGCGTGGGAATGATCTGCTTTTTACGGGACATGACGCCCGGCAGAAACACGACGTTGTTCTTGGCCTCGCTGGAGAAGGCCTGCTGGATCGTCTCCTCGTCGCCGAGATAGATGAGCTGCGTGCCTTCGAGCAGGACATCCGTGAGCATGAGCAGCATCAGGCTGTAGTGCCGCTCCTGCATGGTCTGGCCCATGATTTCCAGAAATTCCTGCTTGCGCTCGAGAATGTGCGCGGAATTCACGCAGGTGATCTGGCCGACGCCGAGATCGTGGCCCGCGATGTGGAAATCCTTGAAGTCCGTGAACAGCAGCTCCTCCGGCGTCTTGTCATCCGACCACGAGGCGGAGAAGATCTGCTGGCCCAGCTCCTCGAGCGAGACGTTGGCGATGCGCGCCATGCGCTCGGCCATACTGCGGTCGCGCTGGGTGCAGGTGGGGGACTTGAACATGACGGTATCCGAGACGATGGCGGCTGCCATCATGCCTGCGAGCTTTTCCGAGGGCATGAGGCCCTTTTCCTGATACATCGTGGCGATGATGGTCGTGGTGCTGCCGACCGGCTCGTTGCGGAAATAGATGGGATTGCCCGTCTGGATGTCCGCAAGGCGGTGATGATCGATGATCTCCAGAATTTCCGCCTGATCGAGGCCGGGCACGGACTGGGCCGCCTCGTTGTGATCGACGAGCACGACACGCTTGCGCTTCGGGCGGATCAGATGGTAACGGGAGAGCGTGCCGACGACGCGGTCGTTTTCATCCAGAATGGGATAGCAGCGGTAGCGGCTTTTCAGCATACCCTCGCGGACGTCGTCGACAAAGTCGTCGAGATGGAAGCACTCGAGGTCCTTCGTGCGGCAGATGCGGCTGATGGGCAGTGACTGATACAGCAGGCGGACGGCGCGGTAGGCATCGAACGGCGTGGAGATGATGACGGTGTCCGTCGGCGCATTGCGGAGCTGCTCGTCCAGCTCGGCCTGACAGACGATGACGCAGCGGGCGTGCTGCTCAATGGCGCGACGCACCATGTCCGGCTGGTGGCCGCAGACGATGATGCTGCCGCTGCCGGAGAACAGCAGATTGTCACAGCTCTGCGGCAGGGCGATGCACACGTCGCCGCTGATGGAATCCACAAGATCGCCCGCTTCGTTCAGAATACGGCCCTCGAGCACGCTGAGCACATTGAACAGCGGAACGGCGTCGATGTGCGGATGCTCGATGGACTGCATGTCGCTGGCGGCGATGTCGCCGGAGGAGAGCATGCCAAACAGCGTGCCGTCCTCGTTTGTGATGGGCAGGGCGGCGATGGACGTGTCCGTCGACAGAGCAGCCCACGCGCGGCTGATGGTCACACCGGAGGAAAGCGCAGGCGGTGTGTCATAGTCGAGGTCGCGCACCTGCGTGCGCATGGTCTTGATCCAGACCGGGGCAGGGAAGCCGAAGCGGTCGAGCACGAGCTGCGTCTCGTCGCTGACGTGGCCGAGACGGGCGGCGCGGTACTCCCGGTCGCCGAGTGCATTGCGCAGCGCGGCGTAGGCCATGGCGGAGACGATGGAGTCGGTATCCGGATTCCGATGGCCGGTGACGTAAATGGGATCCATGGGCAGCCTCCTTCGGCAGCGCAGCTGCTGCGCCGCCGTTCATTTTTCGATTATGGTATTATCCTACCCCGATTTCGGCGTTCTGTCAATGTCGGAATGCAGCTTTTTCCAGCTTCGATGGTCTGAATATGATGAAAACGTTTGCAAAATGTAGGTAAGCAGTACACATGGCAGTATTGCATGAAATCATGCAGGTTATGCTGATATTACGGCATATGAAAGGATAATCATGCGGGAAACCGTGAAAGAATTCCTGCAAGTATGCACGACGAGCAAAAAGCATAAGGAAATATATTCAAATTTTAGCGCATTTTTATCTTGACTGCACTTTGCGGCACTGCTACAATAAAGTATGGCCTAACGTCCGGTTTATCGAAAAGGGCCTGCGGGACCTTTTCGGCAAGCCGGGCGTATTGTCATAACAAAAGAAAGGAAGGTTGATTCGATGAGAAAACAGAAGCTTCGGCAGCTATTGGCTGTCCTCCTGACGCTCTGCCTGCTGCTCGGCTGCGTTCCCGCAGTGTTTGCAGCAGACCAGACGAAGGAGCTGGAGCTGCAGCAGACGCCTGTTTCCATCTCTCCTGAAAATGAGAATGTGGAAACGGACGCAGCGGACGAGCCCGCGCCGGAGGAAACGGTGCGTGTGATCATCCGCTTCCGCAGCGATTCCCTGACCGAGCACGGCTATTCGACCCGCGGCCTCGGCAGCAACGCTGCGGCACTGGCCTACAGTGACCGCCTGCAGAAGAAGCAGCGCACGCAGATCAAGGCCATTTCGGCGGAGCTCGGCGTGACGCTTCCCGTGCGCTACCAGTTCACCATCGGCGTGAACGGCGTTGCCACGAGTGTGCCCTACGGCGAGGTGGAGGCGATCCGCGCCATGGACGGCGTTGAGAGCGTCTATGTGGAAAATCAGTACGAGCCGGATGTCGACGAGCCCAACACGGCTACGGCAGGCACGATGATCGGCTCCTATAACGCCTGGGCCGACGGCTATACCGGCGCAGGCAGCCGGGTCGCCATCATCGATACCGGCCTGGATATCGACCACCCGAGCTTTGACGAGAGCGCGTTCCTTTATGGCCTCGAGCGCTCCGCGGCCCGTTTCGGCAAGCAGGTCTCCGATTATGATCTGATGACGGAAGAGGACATCACGAAGGTCCTGCCCCGTCTGCATGCATCGGAGCGCATGAGCGGCCTGACGGCCGACGAGCTCTACCGCACGGCCAAGATCCCCTATGCGTTCAACTATATCGATGAGGATCTGGACGTCACCCATGACAACGACGCGCAGGGCGACCACGGCACGCACGTTGCCGGTATCGCCACCGCGAATACCTATGTCTGGACGAAGGACGCCGACGGCGATCTGCACGCGGCCCGCCAGAAAAACGGCGTGGCCGGTGTGGCGCCGGATGCGCAGGTCCTGCCGATGAAGGTCTTCGGCAAGGGCGGCGGCGCGTATGATTCGGACTATATGGCGGCCCTCGAGGACGCCCTGCTGCTCGACTGCGACACGGTCAACCTGTCGCTCGGCTCGTCCGTCTCCGGCCATACGTTCAGCGATAACGACGAGCTGTTTGCCAGCCTCCAGGACACGGACACCGTCGTGACCATCTCCGCCGGCAACAAGTTCAGCTATGCGCAGTACAACAATACCGGCACGAAGATGCAGCTCACGCAGGACACCGTGATCGACACGGTCGGCTCTCCCGGCTCGTTCGGCAATGCGTTCACCATTGCCTCGACCGACAACTCCGGTCTGACGGGCGTGATGCCGGTGTTTAACGGCGTCGGCACGTCCTACAATGATACCTCCGAGAACTACGGCGCCTATGCGTTCACGACGCTCGATACCTCGGCGGACAAGTCCGGCACGACGTATGACTACGTCTTCCTTGGCGACCCGACGACGGGCGAGGACATCTTCGGCGCGGACGAGAGCTTTGAGGGCCTCGACCTCACCGGCAAGATCGTCCTCATCTCCCGCGGCGGCGGTGTTTCGTTCTATGTCAAGGCGAACAATGCCGTGAAGGCCGGGGCGGCTGCCACCGTCATTTATAATAATGACAGCGCCAACAACCTCAACATGAACCTGACGGGCTATGAGTATAAGAACCCTGCCGTCCTCATCCCGATGATCAGCGCCGAGAGCATTCTCGCCGCCTCCGAGAAGGACGAGACGACCGGCCTGTACGGCGGAAAGATGGTCGTTGCCAATCAGGTCCGCACCGTGACGGATGTCCCCGGCGGCTTTGTGCCGAGCGACTTCTCCTCCTGGGGCGTTCCCGGCAACCTCGACCTGAAGCCCGAGATCACCGCCCCCGGCGGCAACATCTGGTCCACCCTGACGGACGGCACCTACGGCTCCATGTCCGGTACGTCCATGTCCGCGCCGAGCGTGACCGGCATGGCTGCAGTCGTTGCGCAGTATCTGCGCGAGACCGGCCTTGCCGAGCAGGAGGGCATGACGGTCCGCGCCCTGTCGCAGGCACTGCTCATGTCCACGTCCAGCCCGCTGAAGCAGGATAACGGCGTGGAATATTCGCCCAGAAAGCAGGGCTCCGGCTTTGCAAACGTCTATCATGCCGTGACGACCCCGGCCTATCTGCTGACGGACAGCAAGGATGTGACCGACGGCAAGGTCAAGGTCAACCTCGGCGACGATCCCGATCGCACGGGCGAGTATACCTTTGACTTCACCATTAACAATCTCTCAGACAAGGCTCTTGCCTATGTGCTCCATGCCGGCATCAACACCATGGCGGTCGAGGAGATCGAGGGTGAGAACTACATGTCCGATACGGCCCGTGTCCTGAGCCCGAAGGTCACCTTCGACGTCGAGGGCGGCATGAGCTACCTCTATGACCTGAACGGCGACGGCGCCATCGACGAGAACGATGCCCTCGTGCTCCTGCAGGTCGCAAACGGCACGCATGACGCGCTGTCCGAGGCCGATACCGCCAAGTACGACTTCGGCGGCGACGGCGCTCTCACCACGGCGGACGCCCAACTCTATCTGGCCGGTCTGCACAATGAGCCGGAGAGCCCGAACGTCTGCGCCGCTGCCGTGACGGTCCCCGCCAGCGGCACCGTCTCCGTCAAGACAACGGTGAAGCTCAGCGAGGCCGACCGTGCTTACTTCGCAGAATACTATCCAAACGGCTGCTATGTCGAGGGCTATGTCTACGCCTCCGATCCGACGGAAGCCGAGGCCGAGCTGTCTCTGCCAATTCTGGCCTACTACGGAAGCTGGACGGATGCCTCCATGTTCGATAAGTACATCACCCTGCGCGACAGCGTCGATCCGGATGCCGTCGGCTACACCACGACGCAGTACGCCAACGCGCTCGTTCTGCGCGGCTCCGGCTCCTCCTCGGCCTACTACCTTACGGCGAACCCCTACGGTCAGGCCACGGAATTCCTTGCCGACCGCACGGCCATCAGCTCCACGTCCGGCATGCAGCTCTATGGCGCATACGCCAGCCTGATCCGCAACGCGGGCGGTGATCTGAATGCCGTCATCTCCAATGCAGAGACCGGCGAGGTCTATGCAAGCGTTGATCAGGGCGTGCAGTTCGGCGCTTACTACAACACGAGCGCAGCGGCCTGGGGCAACAACATGATCGCCATCCCGCTGAGCTGGAATGTGACGGACAAGAACGGCGGCCCGCTGCCCGAGGGCACGAAGATCATGGTCACCGTGAACGCCATTCCGGAATACAACTGGGACCGCGCCACGAAGACTGTGAAGGGCACGCTTGGCGCGGGCGCTTCCTGGACGACGGAGCTCACGGTCGATAACACCGCTCCGGAGCTGACCGGCGCGAGCTACACCCGCGATTTCGTGACCGGCGAATCCAGTCTGCGGGTCACCGCGAAGGACAACCGCTATGTGGCGGCCATCCTCGTGACGAATGCCCGCCAGACGCAGGTCCTTGCCCGTCAGGCCGTGAACCAGACCGAGCTCGGCGTGGAATCCACGGTCACGGTCGACACCTCCGGCGTCACCGGCTCCGAGGTCTGCGTCATTGCCGTCGACTATGCCGGCAACATGGCAGGCTATAAGATCAAGCTCAACGGCAGCGAGGAAGAGGAGATCGATGCGGACAGCTTCTATGCCAACAACGCCTACGATTCCTCCTGGATCGCCTTCAAGGCCGGTTCGATGGACACTGCCAAGACCGTGGCGCAGGGTGCGATCTATGCTGCCGACTGCGTCGAGGATCATGTCTTTACGATCGACAGCAGCGCCCGCTTCTGCGTCGCTCCGCTGAACGATCTGGAGAACCAGACATACATCGAAACGCTCAGCCTGCCGAGCAATGCGCTCGATATGGCCTACAACTACGCAGACGGCAAGCTGTACGTCCTGTGCACGCAGAACCGCCTGTACTCCATCGACCCGCTTATGGGCACACTGGAGATGGTCGGCACCATCCCGATGTCCGCCGGCCTGAGCTTCATGACGCTGGCCTGCGCGACAGACGGCACGTTCTATGCCGCGACCTACAGCGACTATAACTCCCGCCTGTATAAGTTCGTCCTGACGGACGAGGGCTTCACGGTCACGCCGTTCCCGAAGACGACGGGCATGAAGGTCGCATTCCTGCAGTCCATGACCTACGACCATAACACTGGCAAGCTCTATCACGCCAACTACGGCGCGAAGACGTACTACACCACCTTCATTTCCTATGACCTGACGACCGGCGAAGCTACCGTGCTCGATGAGCTCTATCAGGCAGAGCTGTGCGGCCTGTTCATCCCGCGCAAGAGCGGCTCCATGTTCGGCCCGTCCGAAAAAGTTCAGGAGATCTCACTGAGCCAGGAGAGCCTCGACCTCATCAAGGGCAGCAGCGCCACGCTGGAGGTTTCCGCGAAGCCGTGGACGGTTGTGAACCGTGACTGCACCTGGACAAGCTCCGATGAGACCGTCGCCAAGGTGGAAAACGGCGTCGTCAAGGCCGTCGGCGCAGGTACCTGCACCATCAAGGCAGCCTCCGTCCTGGACCCGAGTGTCACGGATACCTGCACTGTGACGGTCAAGGAGGTCGACCATGACCTCAGTGCCGTCATCTGGGATGCGGACAGTCAGTCCTGGTTCAGCACGTTCAACACGAAGACGATCCCGAATTACAAGAAGCTGACCGAGCAGGCCAGCCGCCAGCAGATCATGGCCGCAGCGACCGATACCGCCGGTATTACTTACGCTGCCTCCTATGAAGAAAAGGACGGTAATCTTTACTCGACTCTCTATCAGGTCGGAAAGGATTACAGCCTGACGAAGATCGGCGATTCCGAAGTTGCCTATACCGATATGACGTTCGCCGAGAAGCTCAATGGCGGCACGATGCTTGCAACCTGTGGCAAAAGCATCGTCACGGTCGATACCGCAACCGGTGCTTACACTGCGGGCTGGAATCTCTCCACACTCTTCTCCGCGAACCTCGTCGGCATTACCTATCTCAACACCGTCAACGACACGACGAATGGCGTGACTGACAACTGCCTGGTGCTTGACGCAGACGGCAAGGTCTGGGCCATGGGCTTCTACGGCGACGGCGACAACCTGCACTGCACGCTGCCGCAGCTCGTTGCCGACCTCGGCATCGAGGCAAGCAGAGCCTTCTTCTGCTCCATCGCGACCGACGGTGCTTACCTCTATGCCACGATCCTGAACGGCTCGCAGTCCGAGCTGGCCGTTCTCGACCTCAAGACCGGCGCGGCTGCCGACCTCGGCAGCTTCAACGCGGACGTCTGGCCCGTTGTCGGCCTGAGAACGGACCGCGTGACGATCGTCACCTCCGCATCCACCTCCTCCGCCATGGAAAGCACCGACTCCCTGCCTGCACTGCAGGAGGCGCAGATCGAGGCGCTTCCCGTGACGGCACGCTGAAGAAAGGATGAGGCAAGTCATGATGAAACGAATCATTTCCTGCCTGCTCGTCTGCTTCCTGCTGCTCGGGCTCTGCCCGGCAGCGCTGGCAGCTGCAGGCTCTCCCACCGCGACTGCAGCCGTAACGGCGAACGCGCAGGGCTCTGCGACGGTCGTCCTCACGGTCAAGGCGGGCAGCGGCTCGTCCCACGGCCGCGTGACTGCGACGATGCCTGCCGGCCTGACGCTGGCAAGCGCCCGCTCCCTGCTGGGCAGCAAAGGCATTGCCGACCTGTCGAGCACGAAAACGTCCCTGCGCTTTGCCTGGGCCTGCTATGCGGACCTGAAGAAGGATACCGCTGCGCTTGAGCTGAAGCTCACGGGAAAGCCCGGTGTCTATGCGCTGCAGCTTTCCCTCCCGGAGACAAAGGAGACGGTCTCCGTCTCGGTCGAGATCCCGGGCGTGTTCCGCGACGTTTCCGCTGACGACTGGTTCTTCAACGCGGTCTATGACGCATACGGCCGTGGTCTCATGGTCGGCGAGTCCTCCGACCTCTTTGCCCCAAATGACAGCATGACCCGCGCCATGCTCATCACGACGCTGTACCGCATGTCCGGCTCTCCGGCCGTGACGGGCGAGAACCCGTATTCCGACGTTCCTGCAGGCAGCTACTATGAGAAGGCTGTCATCTGGGCCATGCAGAAGGGCGTTGCCAACGGCATGGGCGGCGGCAAGTTCGAGCCGGACACCCGCGTGACGCGCCAGCAGGCCGTGACAATGCTCTATCGCTACGCCGTGAAGATCGCAGGTATCCGGACGGATGAGCGCGCCGAGCTCGGCCGCTTCACCGACAGCGCGAAGATCAATGCCTACGCGATCACCGCGATGCGCTGGGCCGTCGGCTCCGGCCTGATGAAGGGTTACCCCGACAATACGCTGCAGCCGAACGGCACACTGACGCGCGCCGAGGCCGCAACGCTTCTTGTCTGGCTGGCTGCGAAGATTTGATGATCCCCGCGCGGGGGCTGCGGCCCCCGCTCCGGATCCCGTGTTGTAACTCACAACAGAAAGGACAGAATCTATGAGTATTCGCAAACGCGCCCTGTCCCTGCTTCTGGTTCTGGTCATGCTGCTTGGCGTTCTGCCTGCCGGCGCTGCCGCGGCGGAGGTCTATCAGGATGTGCCGTCCGGGCATTGGGCCAGCGATTATATTGCGCGCGTCGCGGAGCAGGGCCTCATGGTCGGCACCTCTGACACGACGTTCGCTCCGGAAGAGACGATCACCCGCGCCATGTTCGTAACGATCCTGGCGCGCTATGCCAAGGCAGAAACGGACAACAATGCTGAAACGGCGTTCACGGATGTCCCCGCCGGGCAGTATTACACCGGCGCCGTTGCCTGGGCTGCGGCTAACGGCATCGTCAACGGCACGAGCGCTGTGACGTTCGCTCCGAACGACCCCGTGACCCGCGAGCAGATGGCAGCCCTGCTGTATCGCGCCATGCGCTTCCTCGGGAACAAGTGCCCGCAGGACGGCAAGCTCGACGTCTTCTCCGATGCCTCCGCGCTTTCGGATTGGGCCGTTGAGGGCATGATCTGGGCTGCCGGCGCAGGCCTGTTCGGCGGCTTTGAGGACGGAACGCTCCGCCCGCAGGAGACCGCCACCCGCGCGCAGGCCGCAAAGGTCTTCTGCGTGCTGCTGGACTATTCGGAGCAGCCCGAGCCGACGGAGCCTTCTGCCGAGCCGACGGAGCCCTCCGAGGAACCGACTGCGGAGCCGACCGATCCCACTGAGCCGACGGAGCCGGAGACCGGCTTCACCGTTACGTTCAAGGGCGAGGGCGGCTATGCCAAGGTCAACGGTGAGAAGGTCACGTCCGTGACGCTCGAGCCGGGCGTGAACTGGCTGAACTTCAACCTCTACGGCGATCACAGCGAGGGCTTTGATCTCGATCAGGTCGCCGCCTCCTCCGGCACGCTGCAGCGCGTGCGCTCCGAGTTCATCCTCCGCGACATCACCGAGGATGTGACCGTCACGTTTACGACGACCGGCATGATCGTCACCGTGACGTTCGTCTCCAAGCAGGTCGCCACGGTCACACCCGAAAAGGTGCAGGTGCCCTGGGGCCAGACCGTTGAGCCCGCCACGGCGGAGCGCAGCGGCTATACGTTCGTCAGCTGGACGACGGAGGACGGCACACCGTTTGACTTCTCCCAGCCCGTTCGTGAGGACGTGACACTCTATGCGACCTGGAAGGTTCGCATGTACGTTGTGACATACTATGACGGCGAAAACGTGCTCTACACGCAGGAATACAGCTACGGCTCCGTCATCGACCGTCCGACTTCTCCGAGCAAGGAAGGCTACCTGTTCACCGGCTGGTTCAAGGATCCCGAGCTGACGCAGATGTTCGACTTCATCGACCGCTGCCGCGGCGATATGAGCCTGTACGCCAAGTGGCGTGAGGACGACCGCTCCGACTATATCTACCTCGACGGCACGGACGGCGATGATGCGAACGACGGCACGACCGAGGAGAGCGCCGTCAAGACCTTTGAGCGTGCAAAGTCGCTGCTCGCAGAGAGCAAGAACCCCGTCATCCTGATCTGCGGCACCGTGACCATTACGCAGGACACGACGTGGACCATGGCCGACCTTGAGGGCGGCAAGGTCATGCGTGCAGGCTCCTTCACGAAGCGCATGATCGTCATCGAGCCGGAGGCCGAGGACGCTTCCGCAACGCTGACGCTCGAGAACATCACGCTCGACGGCGGCGCAACCATGTGGCCGGAGCTGCTGACGCAGAATATGGTCTGGTACATCCTCGATATCGAGGCCGGCGGCCGCCTTGTCCTGAACAGCGGCGCGACGGTGCAGAACTCCGCGGCATCGTCCCGTATGGTCGGCGGCGCGATCTATGTCACCGGCAGCGGCTTTAACTGCGGCACGGTAGAGATGAACGAGGGCGCCAAGATCATCAATAACTACGGCGGCTATATGTCTGCGATCGCCGGTTCCGCCGGTGCGCATATTACGATCAACGGCGGCCTCATCTCCGGCAACAAGGCAACGAACACCGGCACGACCCTCCCGCACCGCGGCTCCGCCGTTGGCGTGAGCAGCGGCGAAGCCAACGCTCCCGGCATCCTGACTATCAACGGCGGCATCATCGAGAATAACGAATCCCTGAAGGGCTGTGCCGTCAGTCTTGCCCAGCATGCGGTCGGCTATCTCAACGGCGGTATCATCCGCAACAACGTCTCCGGCACCTATGCGGCTCTTGTTGCCTACGGTAACTCCGGCAGCTCGACGTGGTACCTCAACGGCGGTACGATCGAGAACAACACGCCGGGTGCAGGCTACCCCGACGATCAGGTCGCCATGCTTGAAAAGTCTCAGGTCGTCTTTGGCGCCGAAAAGGATGCCCTGACGTTCTCCGGCCTGTATCTGAACACCAAGAGAGGAGCGCTCCCAGTCGCCATCGCCAAGCCCCTGAGCAATGTGACGGGCGGCGGCGTCCGCGTGACCCTCGACTACATGGGCACGGATATCGTTCTGGCCATCGGCTACGGCACCTATAAGCTCACAGCCGAGGATACGAAGGCCTATCAGCTGGTCAACTCTCTCGACCCGTATTACAAGGCGGAGATCGACGCGGCGAACAACCGTTACTGCGTTGTTTCCGCGCAGGTTATCGGCGCCGAGGTCTACATGAACGACAGCACGATGTCCACGAACCCCGGCAACGATGCCAACGACGGCCTGACGCCGCAGACGCCGGTCGCCACCTTCGCGCGCGCCAAGGAGATCCTGAAGGCCAACGCCAAGGAGAAGGGCGACAACATCATCTACATTATGAACGGCGGCACGCTGGGAGCGGGCACGAGTGAGGTCTGGTCCCTCGAGGGCATTCCGAACGCCATGCTTTCCCGCTATCTCAACGGCAGCACCGGCTCGGCCGTCTGGGTCGAGGGTGAACTGACGCTCGAGAATATCACGCTCGACGGCCTGTGCATGTATACCCCGCAGACGCGCTCAACGAGCGCCTTTGTCCGTGTGGATGAAGGCGGCACGCTGAACGTTAAGGCCGGTACGGTCGTGCGCAACATGCGTGGTTCCTCGCAGGTCTTCGTGTGGTCGTTCAGCCGTGCAGGCAAGACAAATACGGTCAACGTCGAGGACGTGACGGTCACGAACTGCCAGACCTACAGCTCCAGCAACAGCGAGACCGGCGGCGCTGCCGTTTTCGCCATGTACGGTCAGAGCGGCAGCAGCGTTCTGAACCTGAAGAACGGCACGTTCACGAACAATCAGGCCCGGCTGGTCCATGTGAACGGCGGCGGTACGCACACGATCAACATCGAGAATGCGACGTTTACGAACAACTCCGTCAAGGGCTGCGGTGCGATCTTCCTGATGGATCAGTCGAATGCGGGCAACGCCTCTGCGATCAACGTCTACGGCGGCACGTTCACGGACAATGCCTGCCTGCTGAGCAGCACGTCCTACGGCTCCGGCTCCATCGCCCGCCTGAAGTCTCCGGGTGCGCTGCACTTCTACGGCGGCACGTTTGCCAACAACACGACTGCAGCCGGCAAGAACTATGAGGGCATCTATCTGCGCGACGTTTCCCAGAAGCTCGGCTCCAATGTCTATGTGCACAAGCTCTCTGCGGATCTGCCCGTGTACCTGACGCCCTACAGCGCCAAGGTCTTCATGAGCCGCATCGTCGTCGACAGCGCCCTGACACATACGATCTCCGTGTATATCGCGGATAATCGCGTCCCGGCTAAGGGCATGCCGCTCGTCGTCGGCACGGACGAATACAAGCTCACCGAGGCTGATCTGGCCATGGTCAAATCGGCCAACCCGAAGGCGACGTTCTACCTCGATACCGAGAACAACGCCATCTGCATTGCCAAGGCAGAGTGATTACTCTCCATTACATCCCCGCGCGCCCCGGCTTCGGCCGGGGCGCTTTTGCGTGCAGATTTACCAGATCCTTCCGCGCATGCAAGCCAACATGCAAAATATTTGCCGAAATATGCGCCGTTTTTTGCAAAAACCATTGAGCTTTTGGAAAAGAGCTGTTATAATAGTGCGCACTGAGCTGGCCGCGCTGCGGCCTGCCCCGCGGCATATGCCGCGCAGAAAACCGAAATAACGCAGCAGAAGGGAAGTATTTCCATGAAAAAGCCGACGCTGGTCGTGATGGCGGCGGGCATGGGCAGCCGGTTCGGCGGCCTGAAGCAGATGACGCCCATTGATCCGCAGGGCAACAGCATCATCCAGTATTCTCTGTATGACGCGCGCCTTGCCGGGTTCGACAAGGTCGTTTTTATCATCAAGCACGAGATCGAGCACGACTTCCGCGAGAAGGTCGGCCGCGGTGTCGAGCCGTATTTTGATGTCTCCTATGTCTTTCAGGAGCTGACGTCCTGCCTGCCGCAGGGCTTTACCGTGCCGGAGGGCCGCACGAAGCCCTGGGGCACGGGCCACGCCGTGCTGTGCGCGCGCGACGTGATCGACGGGCCATTCGCCGTCATCAACTCCGACGATTTTTACGGTCGCGGCGCGTTCACGGCCATCGGCGGCTTCCTGACCGGGCAGCATGCCGATAATGCCTATGCCATGGTCGGCTACCGCCTGCACAACGCCATGACGGAGCACGGCTCCGTGGCCCGCGGCGTCTGCGAGCTGCGCGACGGCTACCTTACCGGAATCACGGAGCGCACGCACATCGAAAAGCGCGGCGACGACGCGGCCTTTACGGAGGATGGCGAGCATTTCACCCCGCTGTCCGGCGATACGACCGTCTCCATGAACTTCTGGGGCTTTACGCCGCGCATCCTTGACGAGCTGGCGGCAGAGTTCCCACGCTTCCTGCAGGAGTCCGTGTCCGTTAACCCGCTGAAGGCGGAGTTCTATCTGCCGACGGTCGCCAACAACCAGCTTGCCGCCAACCGCGCTACGGTGCGCGTTCTCCACACGGACGAGAGCTGGCACGGCGTGACCTATCGCGAGGACCTTGCCTCCGTGCAGGAGTCCGTGGCCGCCATGCATGCGGCCGGTATCTATCCGCCCGTGCTGTTCGAATAACAGCCGGCGGAACGGGAGGGGGGACCCGCCTTGGTTGAAAATCTGAACAAGCTGACCTTTTCCGGCTACGGCCGCGTGCTGCGCGACAGCCTGCCGAACCGCGGCTTTCCGTCCGGAGCGCAGTGGCAGGAGTCCGTGCAGTATTTCTCGGCGGAGGGCCTGTGCTTTTACCGCCAGAGTGCCGGACCGGTCTATCTGGATTTCGAGCTGGGCATGACGGTGCTTGCCGTGCGCAGGGAAGGGGAGACGGCGTATTTTTATCTCGATAAGCCGGTCTGCCTGCCTGCGGGGCGGGAGTTTGCCATCCTGCCGTATCAGACGGAGTGCTCCGTCCGGCTGGCGCAGCCTGCGGGTGCGCAGCTCGAGGTGCTCGAGCCCGTGACGGCGGCCGAGAATCTCAAGCTCGGCGACCGCCTGCGCGTCGGCGAGATCTATACGCTGTTTTACCGCGAGGTGGAGAGCGGCTTCCTGTTCAAGGGCGAGCAGCACTCCATGTTCGAGCTGACGTACGTCGACCGCGGCTCGCTGCACTGCGTTGTGGACGGCAACGGCGTCGAGCTGCATCAGGGCCAGCTCATGGTGTTCGGCCCGCAGCAATGGCATATGCAGTATACGGATCTGGACATGACGGCCCGCTTCCTCACGGTCAGCTTTGATCTGGAGAGCGAGTTTGCCGCGCGGCTGCCGGACCGGGTGTTCGACCTGTCGTCCGCCGAGGCGGCCCAGCTGCGCCAGATCGTCCGCGAGTCCGAAAATATGGATGCCTACAGCGGCGATTTTATCCGCAGCTATCTCAAGCTGCTGCTCCTGTCCGTTCTGCGCGACACAGGCAGCGAGAAAAAGCGCCTGAAAACGCCGGTGGCCCTGAACCACGAAAACGAGATCGTCAGCCGCACGCTGCAGTATGTGGCCGATCATGTGTGCGATAAGCTCTCCGTGGAGATCGTTTCGCGCGAGGTCGGCGTGAGCGCGTCGCATCTGACGGCGCTGTTCCACCGGCAGATGAATATTTCGCCCGGCGAGTATATCCGCCGGGTCAAGCTGGAGGAGAGCAAGCGCCTCATCCGGGAGGGAACGATGAATTTCTCCCAGATCGCCGCGCAGCTCAATTATTCCACGATCCACCATTTTTCCCGCCAATTCAAGGATAAATTCGGCATGTCTCCCTCGGAATACGCAAAGTCGATCCAGTCGGAGTAACGCACGCAGCGCGTCAGACTGTCAAAACCTGATTTTGCAATTCTGAAAGCAGCTTGGCGAAGAAGCCCGAAAGGCCTTTTTTGACAAGCTGACGCGCGCAGCGCCTGCCGGGAGGAAGGACCCCCATGATGACTCTGCTGTATCTGCTGCTGCTTCCCATGCTGTCCGGCCTCGGCATGCTCGGTCTTGGCCCTGCGCTGATGGCCGGGCGCGCCGGAGCGGCGCATGTCGTGCTGCTGCTGTCGGGCCTGCTCCTGCCGCTGCGCGGCCTTATGTACCTGCTGCTCGCGCGGCGGCGCGGCAACCGCCCCGGCCGGATGTCCGTGGTGCTGGCGGCTGTCGAGCTGCTGCTGGGCGCGGGCCTGCTGCTCCTGCCGCAGCTGTCGGTGCGGCTGTTTGCCGTGGTCGTTGCGGTGTATCTGACGCTGCTGGTCACGGTCGAGGCAGTCAATGCGATTCTCTATGGCAGAATGCGCCGCTGGGGCGCTTTTTTTCCGGCGATGGCAGCCGCTGTGGGCGGCACAGGCCTGTTTGTGCTCATCGTGTTCGTTCCGGCGCTGCGGGACGCTGCGCTTCGCTATACGACCGCGCTGCTGCTGACGGTGTTCGGCACGGGGCTTGTCTGCGATGTCCTTGCGCTGACGATCCGCAGCCGCCGCGTCCGGCGGGTACTCGGCTCGATCCGCGTGGCACTGCCGGACCTGATGAGCTTGTTTTTGCCGCAGCGGACGGCGGACGTGCTGCCGCGCGCTCCGCTGGGCCCGGTCCCGCAGCAGGGGACGGAGGAGTTTGAGCTCCTGTTCCAGACGTCCGCGCACGGCATCGGCCTGGTCGGCCACTGCGAGCTCTGCTTTGACGGCCGGACGCTGACCTACGGCGCCTATGATCCGGCCCATCAGCGCCTGCTCCGTACGGTGGGCGCCGGGATCGTCTTTTCCGCCCCACGCGAGCCGTATCTCCGGTGGTGCATCGGCACGCATCACCGCCGCGTCATCAGCTACAGCCTCCGCCTGCCGCCTGCACAGGCCGCGCAGCTGCGCGCGGAGCTGGAGCGCTTCCGGCAGACGCTGTCACCCTGGCAGCCGGAAGCTCTGCCGGAGGACTGCTTTGCCGGGCGGCTCCGCAGGCTCGGCGGCGTGCGGTTCTGGCGCGTGCAGCGCGGGCCGTATGCAACGTACTTCATCCCGACGATCAACTGCGTCTCCCTGACGAACAAGCTGCTGGAGAAAACGGACATCGGCCGCACGGTCATGCTCGGGCTCAAGACGCCGGGCGCCTATCTCGACCTGCTCGAGCGCGAATATCTGGCCGGAAATCCGGTCGTGACGGCCCGCCGGGTTTATGACAAAATTTAATTGGCCCACTGCTATTACAAAACTTGATGCATGTTCCGGCATAAAGCCTCGCGGGTTCGCTGCCCGCGAACTGGGAAAAATCTACAAATCAAAGGTTAGGCGGGACAAACTTTTGGGCATGTATACAAAACACACAAAATCAGTGGGTAAATGAAATTCCGGGCTTGACAAAAGGCCGCCCTCCCGTTATAATGACTCTTGGTTAGGGAAACCTAACCAATTTCAAAAGACTTCGGTTAGCAAAAGCTAATCACAATACCGGAGAAAGAAGGCGAACGTATGATGCCGTTGACCCTGATGTCGCCCGGTGAGGACGCCATCATCCAGAGAATCGGCGGAAAGCCGGAGGTGCGGCAGCATCTGGAAAACCTTGGCTTTGTAGTAGGCGGCAATGTTAGCGTGATCAACACGATCGGCGGAAATCTGATCGTGAACGTCAAGGAAGCGCGCGTTGCGATCAGCCGCGAAATGGCACAGAAGATCATGGTTTGATCCCGGGAGCCATTTGCAGCGGCTCTCTCACTTCAATCATATGCAATGCATTACAGAAAAGGAGGAGATTTCGATGAAAACACTCAGGCAGGTCAAGGTCGGCGAAACCGTTACCGTTGTGAAGCTGCATGGCGAGGGCGCCGTCAAGCGCCGCATCATGGACATGGGCATCACAAAGGGCGTGCAGGTTTACGTCCGCAAGGTCGCGCCGCTGGGCGACCCGGTCGAGGTCAATGTCCGTGGCTATGAGCTGTCCATCCGCAAGAACGACGCGGAAATGATCGAGGTGCAGTAACCCCGTTTCTTTTTGCAGGAGGGTTAGCCTAAACTACCCTCACTGAAATCCGGAAAGAGAGGAAGCAAAATGAACATTCGAATTGCCCTTGCGGGCAACCCGAACAGCGGCAAGACGACGCTGTTCAACGCGCTGACCGGTTCTAACCAGTTCGTTGGCAACTGGCCCGGCGTCACCGTGGAAAAGAAGGAAGGCAAGCTCAAGAAGCACAACGGTGTGACGATCACCGACCTTCCCGGTATCTACTCCCTGTCCCCGTACACGCTGGAGGAGGTCGTCGCCCGTAACTACCTGATCGGCGAGCGTCCCGATGCGATCCTGAACATCGTCGACGGCACGAACCTCGAGCGCAACCTGTACCTCACCACGCAGCTCACCGAGTTGGGCATCCCGGTCGTCATCGCCATCAACATGATGGACGTTGTCCGCAAGAACGGCGATAAGATCAACACCGCAGAGCTGTCCCGTGAGCTTGGCTGCAAGGTCATCGAGATCTCTGCCCTGAAGGGCACCGGTGTCATGGAAGCCGCCGAGGCTGCCATCAAGGCCGCCGAGGGCACGAAGACCGTTCCGATGCACACGTTCTCCGGTCCGGTCGAGCATGCGCTGGCCCACATCGAAGAGGTCGCTGTGCATCAGATGCCGGAGGAGCAGCAGCGCTGGTACGCCATCAAGATCTTCGAGCGCGACGAGAAGGCCATGGCACAGCTCAAGCTCTCTGCCGATGTGCAGGCGCACATTGAGGAGGACATCAAGGCTGCCGAGAAGGAGCTGGACGACGATGCCGAGAGCATCATCACGAACGAGCGCTATGTCTATATCGCCTCCCTGATGAAGGGCTGCTACAAGAAGAAGAACGTCGGCAAGCTCACCGTCTCCGATAAGATCGACCGCGTGGTCACGAACCGCTGGCTGGCTCTGCCGATCTTTGCCCTGGTCATGTGCCTTGTTTACTATGTCTCCGTTACGACGGTCGGCTCCTGGGCGACCGACTGGACGAACGACGGCCTGTTCGGCGACGGCTGGCATCTGTTCGGTATCGGCTCGAGCGCCTATGATGATGCCATCAACGAGTACGCCGAAGAGAACATCTGGACACCGGAGGTCGTCGCAGAGGTCTCCAAGGCCGCTGACGAAGGCGTTATCGGCGCGCAGGACGTTCTGGACGCCATCAACGACCAGGACTTCGGCGCATTTGACGAAGCCTACGGCAGCTACGGCGACTCCCTCGCCGCTGCGGGCTATGACATCTCCGAGGTCTATGACACCGCCATGGAGTCCGCTCCGGATACGAGCGACTACGGCGTGTGGGTCCCCGGCATCCCGGTCCTTGTGGAAGACGGCCTGAAAGCCATCCACAGCCCGGATTGGCTCAACGGCCTGATCCTTGACGGCATCGTCGGCGGCGTCGGCGCAGTCCTTGGCTTCGTCCCGCAGATGCTCGTCCTGTTCATCTTCCTGGCCTTCCTCGAATCCTGCGGCTACATGGCCCGTATCGCATTCGTGATGGACCGTATCTTCCGCAAGTTCGGCCTGTCCGGCAAGTCCTTCATCCCGATGCTCATCGGCACCGGCTGCGGCGTTCCGGGCATCATGGCCTCCCGTACCATTGAAAATGACCGAGACCGCAAGATGACTGTCATGACGACGACGTTCATCCCCTGCGGCGCAAAGCTCCCGATCATCGCCATGATCGCCACGGCTCTGTTCCACGGTGCATGGTGGGTCGCTCCGAGCGCCTACTTCCTCGGCGCTGCCGCCATCGTTGTCTCCGGCATCATGCTGAAGAAAACGAAGATGTTCGCAGGCGACCCGGCTCCGTTCGTTATGGAGCTGCCCGCCTATCACTGGCCGACCGTCGGCAACATCCTGCGCAGCATGTGGGAGCGCGGCTGGTCCTTCATCAAGAAGGCCGGTACGATCATTCTGCTGTCCTCCATCGTGATGTGGCTCGGCTCCGTCTTTGGCGTCGTGGACGGCAAGTTCGTGTTCGACCTTGAGATGGAACTGGACTACAGCCTTGTCGGCCGTCTTGGCAATGCCATCAAGGTCCTCTTTGCTCCGCTTGGCTTTGACAATGCCCGTGCCGCAATCGCGACCGTCATGGGCCTTGTGGCAAAGGAAGAAGTCGTCGGCGTCTTCGGCGTCCTGGACTTCGTCTCCATGACCAAGCTGGCCGGTTACTGCTTCCTGATCTTCAACCTGCTGTGCGCCCCGTGCTTCGCCGCCATCGGCGCGATGAAGCGCGAGATGAACAACGCAAAGTGGACGTGGTTTGCCATCGGCTATCAGTGCTGCTTCGCCTATGCGATCTCCCTGATCGTCTATCAGCTCGGCTGCCTGTTCACCGGCCATGGCAATGTCCTCGGCATCATCGTCGCTGTCCTGCTCATCGGCTTCATCTGCTACATGCTCTTCCGCCCGTATAAGGAAGCGGAGCACCTGAGCACAAAGGCGAAGGCTCTCGCACAGAAATAATCATCGCACCTTCCTGAAAGGAGGAACTTCTCATGCCGGAATGGTTAGCATATTATTGGCCCACGATCCTCGTGTGCCTTGCACTTGGCGGTATCGTGTTCGCGATCATCTTCTCGATGGTGCGCAGCCGCAAAAAGGGAAAGACCTCCTGCGGCTGTGACTGCGGGCACTGTGCGCTGCACGGCTCGTGCCACTCGAAATAATACCTCTGAACCGTCTGCGGGGCGGGTCCGCCCGCCCCGCAGGAACAAAACACTCAGCGGAGGAAACCGGAATGCAGCAAGCGCTTTCTGCAAGCAACATCAAATATCTTCTCGCGCTGCGCAGTCTGTGCGGTCCGAGCAATGAGATCCGCTGTGTCAGCGTGGCAGACGCACTCGGCATCTCCAAGGCCAGCGTCCATGCCATGATGAATGCCCTGAAGGAAAAGAATCTCATTGAAAAGAATCACTACGGCATGGTGCATTTCACCCCGGAGGGCCGCAGCCTGGCGGATCAGTACGCCGCCTGCTACGACGTTCTGGCGGGCTATCTGCACCGCGTCTCCTCCGAGGAGGCCGCCCTGCGTGCTGCACTGTGCGCTTTCCTTGCGGAGCTGCCGCCGGACCATCTTGGCCGTCTGTGCCAGTCGTCCGCCTGCGCGGCACACTGCTGAGGCTCGGGAGCGCCCACAGAAGCAAGACCCCGATGAAATATGCTTCTCCTTGCCGGGTTTCTGCCCGATGCACCGGAAGCATTTTCTTCAGCACGTTGGTTAGAGGTGACTAACTGCGAAATACCGGGCTGTCCGCAGGAAAACGGGGCATCCTGAAAGAGAAGGAGGAGACGATATGTCCGAATATCAGATCATTCGCTTCTGTGCGCCGACGCTCGCCGGGCTGAAAACCGCCAGCCTGTTCTGCTGCGATGCGCCGGATGAGGCAGAGCTGCTCGGGCAGCTGCGCCACTGGAACACTTCTCTTGCCCCGAAGGGCCTGCGGATGCTTCCGCTGCGCATCTGGAACGGGCGGGCGCTCATATACCTCTACCGGCCGAAGGCGCTGGCGCGCGACCTGGCCTGTGAGGATGCGGCCTGCCTGCTCAACGGCAGCGGTTACGATGGCACGGAGCCTTCCGGCTGCCTGCGCTGCCTGATGGACCGTCTGCAGTGCCAGAAGGACGGCTTCCCGCACGAGATCGGCCTGTTCCTCGGCTATCCGCCGGAGGACGTGCGCGGCTTTATTGAAAACGAGACCCGAAATTACAAATTCACCGGTTACTGGAAGGTCTACGGAGACGAGGAGCGCTCGCGCGCCCTGTTCGACAAGTTTGAACGCTGCACGCGCTGCTATCTGGCCTCCTGGGCCCGTGGGACCGGGGTGGAGCGGCTCGCTCTGGCCGTCTGAGCCGGAGCTGCCGTGATAAAAATTCAAAACAGAAAGGATCATGGATCATGAGTAAGATCGCAGTTGTTTATTGGAGCGGTACCGGCAACACCGAGCAGATGGCAAACGCAATCGCAGAGGGCATCCGCGAGGGCGGCATGGAGTGCGACCTGCTGAACGTAGCAGACACCAACGCAAACGACGCCTCCGCCTACGCGAAGATCGCCCTGGGCTGCCCGGCAATGGGCGGCGAGGTGCTGGAGGAAAGCGAGTTTGAACCGTTCTTCAGCGAGCTGGAGGGCAGCCTTTCCGGCAAGAAGGTCGTGCTGTTCGGCTCCTACGACTGGGGCGACGGACAGTGGATGCGCGACTGGGCACAGCGCGCACAGGACGACGGCGCACAGCTGTTCAGCGAGGAAGGCCTCATCTGCAACGAAACGCCCGATGATGACGTGCAGGATGCCTGCCGTAAGCTGGGCGCAGATCTGGCTGCTTGGTAAGCTTTGCAAGGAGAGCATTCTCTTGACAAAAACGGTTTGCTGCGCTAAACTATAAACTGTCGTGTTTCGACATTTTTATAGTTCCAAAGTTAGATATTCCTAACTTTGGAAATGCAGCAGCCTTTGCACAGAATATCGTAAAAAATGGAATTTGCGGCAGGGGAAAGCGGACGAACGATCCGGTAACTCCTGCCGTTTTTGATATAAAGGTGGTGTGTATGGAAATGGCTGCTGCGATTGGTGTTACGGTAGGCTTTGCGTTTTTGCGCAGCGCAGTGCGCCGTGTTGCGCGCCGGTCTGCCCGTAAAAAAGAGTAAGAACGATCAGGAGGAATGGATCCGATGCAGCAAGCCCTCAAAAACCTGGATAAAAAGCGTGCAGATGAAAAACTGCTTGTCAGCGAAATGATTGCACTCTACTGTCGTAAACAGCACGATACCCCCAAAGGCGCTTTGTGCCCGGAGTGCCAGCAGCTGCACGATTATGCGCTTGCACGCATTGAAAAGTGCCCGTTTATGGAAACAAAGACTTTTTGCTCAGCCTGCAAAGTCCATTGTTATAAACCGGAAATGCGGGAGAAAATTCGTGCGGTCATGCGCTGGGCGGGTCCGCGTATGCTGCCGGTGCACCCGGTATTGTCCATCAGGCATGTGGCGGTCACGCTCAAGTCCAAGAGGGAAGCCAAAAAGGCAAACGGATAAAACCCATGTATAAACCCTTGCTCCACGGGGCAACCTATGGACAAAGAGGTGATAAGCATGGAAAACATCGGCGTGACCTGTGATGTCTGCGCGTGCTGCCACAATGTGGACGGCTGCAAATGTGATCTGCCGCAGATCAAGGTGACGGAGCAGTGCAACTGCACCACCCAGCAGGTGGAGACCCCGCACTACTGCCAGAGCTACGAGGAAAAGTAAGTTCCCACCAACGCAAAGCAGCCCCTGCCGGAGAAACCTTTCCGGCAGGGGCTGCTGTTTGTTATATGAGCATTCAGCGCAGCGCCACATTACAGGTAGCAAGGCTGCGGATCAGCGTACCAACGCTATCCTTCATCTGGATACCGGCAAAGCCCAGCGCAAAGGCGGCCTGCACGTTTTCCAGTCTGTCGTCGATAAATATGCATTCGCTGGCCTTCAGCTGATACTTTTTCAACAGAGCCTTGTAGATCTGCGGGTCAGGCTTATTCACCTGTACCTCGCAGGAGGCCACGCCGCCGTCAAACTGAGCCAGCACGCCGCGCTCGGTCAGCAATTCCAGCACATCCTGCGGGATGTTGCTCAGGTAATACACGCAATAGCCGTGGTTCTTCAGCCGCCGCACCAGCTCCAGCATCCGCAGACGCGGGCGCAGAATGTGCATCCAGTCGTCCAGAACGCCCTGCACCTCAAAGGCGCAGCCCTCGGCACGGGCGTGCTCCAGCATCCGCTGGTTGCCGTCATAGCGGGAAAGCTTGCCTGCGTCCAGCAACTGCCACTCCTCGCTGCCAAAGGTCAAATCGTACACCTTTTCCTCCATTTCGGCGTTGCACAGCCGGTCTACCAAGTAGGCTTTGGGGTCAAAATCCACCAGTACACCGCCGATATCAAAAATAATGCTTTTATACATAAATACTGCCTCGCTTGTATTGGATGTTTTCTGGATATTTTCCATAGTATACCACAACCGGGCGGGTGCTTTCCACCCCTTTGGCATAGAAAATGCCGCCCCGGCGTATGCTGTGGCAGAAAGGGGAGAGTGCTGTGACGATCCGGGAATTGTGCGAGAAGGAGGTCGTTCAGTTGGAACAGGGGGTGTGCCTTGGCCGCGCGGACGATCTGGAGTTTGACCCTGCAACGGCGCAGCTGCAAAGCCTGATTTTGCTGGGCAGGCCACGGCTTTTTGGCCTGCTGGGCCGGGACGAGAGCCTGACCATGGAGGAGCGGAGCGGCGCCGTCTCTGAAATGGAAAAGCTGGCGGAAAGCGGCGATATGTACGCCCAGTACCTGATGGGAAAGCTCTGGCGGGACGGTCCTCTGCTGATACCCAACTCGGCGAATGCCCGGTACTGGTTTGAACAGGCGGCGGAGCAGGAACACATTGTGGCGCAGTACTCTCTGGCCAAGCTGTACCTCTCCGATGATGTGGAGGTACGGGATATCCGGCAGGGAATGAATTGGCTGTACACCGCCGCGGTCAATGGAAGCAGCTACGCCATGTATCGGCTGGCCAAGGAACTACTCAAAGGCGATTTGATCAAACGAAATAGTGATGCCGCGGTGGAGTGGTTCACCAGGTCGGCGGAGAGAGGAAATCCCTACGCCCAGTACATGCTGGGCAAGCTGTACCTCACCGGAAAGGAACTCCCCTGTGATGAGGAACGAGCAATCCACTGGCTGACCCGATCCGCCGAGCAGGGTAACCAGTATGCCCAGTATCTCCTGAACCATCTGGAAGAAAACCGCCCGCCCTCTGCAATGCTGGCGGTGACCCGGCTGCTCCATCACATGAGCCGGGTGTTCCGGGACAACTCCGTACCTAAGTCCCGCCCCGGCGGTGTTCAGATCGATCGAAAGCGGCTGAAGAAGCTCCAAGAAAAGCGCATCGCCTTGGGCCATAAACCGGACGACCATGAGGAGCAGTGGCCCGATCTGACCATGTAAGAGGCGCAGAAACTGCGCCGCAAAACAAAGAATAAAACCCT
>ERZ773192.1125-NODE-1125-length-29138-cov-6.414400_pt1 | contig 29138 bp, 29 predicted proteins | sample MGYA00581010_ERZ773192 | MGnify/ENA primary metagenome ERZ773192 (study PRJEB29015, sample SAMEA2737741) | human gut metagenome | biome: human gut; feature: human-associated habitat; material: faeces | place: China | collected 2012 ...
AAATCATATTTGTCTGTACCGTTTTTCTTTCATTTACGTTATGGATGACTTGTGAAAGGACGCTTATACATGCCCGATCAACGTCATGAATCGCACCACAAAATCTGTAATTTACGTTATGGAACTCACGGTTATGGGATGAGTGCCTGTAAAATCCAAAGTGTTCACCTCCTCAAACTGAAAGTTTCCAGTATGCCTATCCATGTTACTTCGATGGAAACTCTCATTTGTGCTATTACAATATATTCTTTTTCTTCAATCGTTTATTTCTTTTTTCTATTCTGTCTTTTACATTTATGAAATATTCTTTCCAATCACTATCTGTTGCTGCGGCAAGATTTTTAGCTCCATAGTTCCAAAAAGGCAAAATAGTTTCATAATCATCATCATTTTCATCAAAAAAATCTTGGAAACAATTATGAGTAATATACTCTTTCCACTCATCATCCTTAATCTGACTTTTTATATTGAAAAGTTTTGCATCCCAGTTATCTAAAGGTCCTCCCGTTGTCGTAAATGCCGAATTCGTCATGTTTCCTAAAGAATATATCACTTTCAAAAAATCCATAAAAGCTATTATTACATCTTCTTCAATTTGTTCATTTTCTTCTTGATAGCGTATTGTCGACAAAGAAAGTCTAAGTTCTTCAACATCTGCTTTTTCTGGAATCCTACTCAACAACTTATCCGTAAGCTCCGTTCTCGTTCCTTTTATGCTTCTAAAAAGAAAATACTTAGTAGGCTTCCACCAACTTGTCATAATATCATTCTTTTTCCCAGTTTCTCTACATAACAATGTACTAACTAATTCACTATGTTCTACATCACCATTGTATATTTTATAAAATTTAAGGGAATTATATAGCATATTATTATTATCCCAATTTAGTAATAACTCACGATATTCCTTTAACAATTCTAATCTATAATCCATTACGAACCTTCCTATCACCATTTACAATTGAATTATGAAAATTCAAATAAACGCGTGCTTTTATAGCTCGCCTCTCAAACGTGCTTCTATATCAGATGCCGTGTATAACACATCCGTTACAATTACCCTTTCGTCACGGATTGTGTAAAACACTGAATAATTATCGACGAGCATTCTACGCAACTCCATTCTCTTTTCCGGCTCAGAATCCATAATCCTAAATCGTTCCGGGAAAGTGTCTAATGTAAGTATTTCATCAGCAATGCGATTATATTGCCCCATTGCATTATCCGGAGCAAGCAAATCTATAGCAATATAATTGTATATATCTTCCATATCCTGCAAAGCTTCTTTTGTAATCTCTACCTTATATTGCTTCATTAATGCCTCTCTCTAAATGCCACAAACGCACTAGCTGCATCCTCAACATTTCCTTTCTCTATATCGGCATATCCTTTTTCTAACTTTTGATGAATCTGTGTAGCAGACATCATATCTGCATTCACTGAATTAGCTGCTTTTGGTAATACAATAGAAAAGGGAATTCCTCCTACTAATGATATTTGTTTTAAATACATATCTATAGCAGTAGCCATTGGTATCCCTAATTGTGCCAATACACTTTCTGCATTTTCTTTTACATCTGGATTTACTCTTATATTTAATGTTGCTGTTTTTCCCATAGAATACACCTCCATCTTTCTTTTATTGTAACGTCTTTTGCGTTACAAGTCAATCTATGAAATATATTTTCGATGCGATAGCTTCACATTGTTTTGATTAACCATTGCATATCTGAGCGTTGTATCTATTTGCTCATGTCCCAGAATTTTCTGTACCTGTTCAATCGGCATACCTTTCTCAATTGCTCTGGTGGCCATAGTCCTTCTGAACTTATGTGGGTGTACCTTTTCTACACCTAACTTCTTCCCCATTTCTCGTAATCGTAACTCCACACCGCTTTCAATAAGTCTACCGTGTGGTTTGTTTAACGGCACAAATAACGCTATATTATTATCTGTCCTTGATTCAATATAATTCAACAAATGAATTTTGGTCTTAGCATCAAAATATGCTTTCCTCTCTTTGTCTCCTTTGCCATAAACCACGCATTCCCGCTCAGAGAAATCTATATCATCAATGTTCAGCCTTACCAATTCGCCTACTCTAATTCCTGTTGAAAGCAGAAAATCAATCATTGCCCTATCACGCAGATTATTACAATTATCTCTAAGAATTTCTATTTTCTCATCCGGAATGGTATCTTTTACAATAACGGCAGTCTTTACCTTATGAATTCTTTTCATTGGGCTTTTTATAATATAATCCTCTTCCTCTAGCCACGAAAAAAATGTGGAAAGACTTCTACGAATATTATCAATAGTTACCTTTCCACAATTATTTATCGTTTGATACTCTACAAGATATTTTCGTAGCATCTCGGTCGTTATCTTTATGACCGGAATATTTATTGTATCCAACATCTTTTCAATATTACACCTATAATAGCGTATTGTTTTGTCAGAACACCCTTCTAAATGCTTTGCAGTTAAAAACATATCTAGAAAGTCCATATTCGTTGTCTGCAAATAATCAGATACAGTATTTTCAGATAACCGTTTTACCAACACCTCTTGTAGTTTCTGCATCTGCGATGCATTTAATACTTCTGCCATGTCATTGATGATGTCATAAATCTCTCTACCCATAAGAGCACACTCCTTTTTGAAGGAGTATATCGTAAAAAAATCAGCACATCAACAGAGCGTATTACTGAAATTTTCTTATGCTCCTGTTCTATTTTACAACCACAGTGTGGACAATATTCTTCACTATTTATAGGTACAACCCTTAATGATTTGCCACAGAATGGACATTGATTTTTGATTACAATTATGATTAACCTATTATAAGTTATGCCACTTCAATTTTTGCAAATATCATCCAATCTGCAATACATGAAATTAAAATAACTATTCCTAAAAATGCAGGTACTCCTGCAAATTGTTCTAAATAATTTGAATGAATTCAATATTATGCTTTTTTCTCCTTAAATGGCTTCAGAAAGATCACCCATCCAAAGATCAGCAGATTCATTACCAGTGCAACAGGAATATCTCCCCAGTGGATTTGCTGATTCTGAAGTACATCCGCAGAGTACGTTCCTGAAAAAACTACCACCATATTATTATTCAGAAAATGAATAATTATCGGGACCCAGATATTCTGGGTTTTCATATAAGTATATGCCATAAAAATCCCCAGTGAAATACAGGTAACAAACTGGCTTGCCAGAGCCGCCAGCCCCATATCCGGCGTAGTGTAATAGAAGAAGTCTATTGGCAGATGCCATACAGCCCACACACAGCCCAAAAGGATTACGCCGCCTTTTAGTCCAAATTTTTTCTGAAGAAGAGGCTGAAGATAATATCTCCATCCGTATTCTTCTCCAAAGAATGCCACTACTGACAGGAAAAAGTTTACCAAAACAGTAAAAAATATGATCCAGGTAGTAGGATTTGCCATTATTTTGCCAAATTCAGAAAGCTGGCCGCTCAGAGCACAGGCAATCACAAATCTGAGAAGATATAATCCAATAAACAACAGGATCATACGAATAGATATATTCCAATGTTCGCTGTTCAGTCCATAGGATCTGCGCTTTTCTTTACCGGATTGCAGAAGAAGAATCCAGAAAATAACGCTGCCACCTATTATAACGTACTCCATGATCGGTGCCCACTGAGAATATGGCATGCTCATCAGATCTCTATTTTGGGGAGCCAGAACAGAAGCCGCCGTGCAGACAACCAGCACCGCCGTGAGAGCTACAAAGAATATGTAAAAAGCCGTTGGAAGATTTTTATCTCCTTTTTTGGTAATTAAATAAGCCATCATCACACCTGCCGCTGGATACAGCATCTGCGCATTTGGAAAAGCGCTGAGATCAAGACCTTTTCCATAGCTATACCACATCAGAAGTCCCATTACATATGTGATTCCGTATGCTATAATCACATAGATCAATAGCTGTTTTTTCTCTGTTTGCATAAATTTCATAATTTCCTCCTTGCAACTTCAAAGTTATTTACTTCTCTTCATACTTTTTAACGATAACTAAACTATAAGCAGCCATAATTACAATTGTTTCCACCATCACACCAATAACCGACAACAGAACGTATGGTGTATTTTGACCATCTAACAGCGGAATTCCTAATATAACAAAAATGATTCCATAGATTATAAACAATAGTCCGCTCGCACGATTGTAACCTTTAACATCTTTTACTTTTATTGTTTCGGTATTAGCCCAGAATCCAACGGGATTCTTAGAAAACATATCTTTTATTCCTAATCCAATTATAAACACTCCCAAAAGTGACCATATAACAAACCCAATCATATTGTTTCTCCTTACAAACCGCATTAAAACCATAATGAGACACATTCTTGTATTTCCCAAAATCGAGATTTACTAATTCTACAAATACCGATTTAGATGTCATCCTTCTTACGGTGAGCGGAAGCCTGCGTATCAAAACCGTTTGGAAAGCGTCTGCGCAATTTGTCAAGATTTTCCTGAAACACGGTTTCCAGTGGCACATCCAATGCGGTAGCGGCCTCCGCAAGATACCATGCTATGTCTCCAAGTTCCTTTATTAGATGTTCTTTATCCAGGTCATGCCCCTGCATCAGCCATTTTTTTACAATATCAATCGCTTCACCGGATTCACCACACAGACCCATTACACTATTGATAAGGATATCTTTTTTGTCAAGCATCGGATTTAATGTCTTCATTGCTGATTTCTGGTATTCATTAACGTCCATTTTCTATCCCCCTAGTTACAATTTGAGCAATACTTATGCATTATACTCTGTCCTGCCAGGCAATCTTACTTGCCGGTGGTTCCTATATAATTGATCCCCTCTCCACTCAGTACATCTGTACCGATAAATGTCTTTTCTTCCGAATCAAAAACAAAATCCGTCACTCTGTATCTGGCAGTTCGTATATCCCGAATTACAATATGCATTTTATTCTGATCATCTACCCATACATCTGCCTCCGGTACTCCAAGCTGAATCGTTTCATCCAAAAATACATAGGACTCTTCCCCTGAAATCGCCTGTATCAGAAAATGTCCGCTGTCATCCATTGCCAGTTCACCATCTATAAGCATATCTTCCCGTACAAAGGTCTGAAGTTCCCATTCTGAATCCTCATACACAAACGGACAAGAAGAATAGAGGGCCATCCCCTCTAAATTTTCTTCTGTTTCAGCCATTATTCCTACAGTCTCTTCTGTTTCCTGCTTCTGACACCCGGAAATAGTAAATACCAGGCTTGCTGCCAGCAAAACAATCATCAAATGCTTTTTCATACTCCTGTCCTCTCTATCTACTGTTTCCATATGACTTGAACATTTGCGAATATCTGACCGCATTATTATTTGGCGGTTACTCAGTGTCTGCAATATCTGTCAATTGTTGTGTTTCTTTCGTACCATCAAAATATAAATTCCGCATTGCTGTTCTCCGTATACCATGGTTTTCTCACGCAAAAAGCCTCCTACGGCAAGGCGTGTGCTCACACCTCGCCTGTAAACTTCATGCCCCAGCTCATGCGGGTATCGTACATCAGACGAGTCAGGGCAAGGCTGTCCTGCGGAGTGTAGCGGTCGCTGCCAGCGCGCCCCAGCTTTACGCAGCGGCTTGTCTCCCGTATCTCATACTCAAAGCCGTTGATGTCCACCGGGCAGCGGATGATCTCCGGCTCTTTGCCCTCCACTTCCAGCGTCATGGTCTCGGCATGCTGGAAATCCGGCAGAAAGATGCTGCCCTTTGTACCAATGATACGGGCATTGCGCTCCAGTTCCTGCCCGATGGTCTGGACGGACTCCGCCTTACAGCCGCCGGGATAGGTCAACGCAAGGCAGCTGTAATCGTCAGTGCCATACTCGTTGATGTGTACCTCTTTGGTTTCCACCTTCTCCGGGTCCTGTCCGGTGAGGATGCGCAAAAAACCCAGATTGTAGATGCCGATATCCAGCAGCGCACCGCCGCCCAGACCGGATGCAAATTTTCGGTCCTTCCGGGCACCGGATGCCACAAAGCCGTACTGACAGGTGATCTGTTTCAGCTCCCCGATGGTGCCTGCCGCAAGAATCTTGCGCAGGCGGTCATACAACGGCAGCAGCCAGATCCAGAACGCCTCCATGAGAAAAAGATGCTTTTCCTCTGCCAGACGATACAGCTCCTGCGCCTGTTCTGGATTAATGGTAAAGGGCTTCTCGCATAAAACGTGCTTGCCCTGCTCCAGACAGAGCCTGCAGTTTTCGTAGTGCAGGGTATTCGGGGTGGCGATATAGATGGCCTCCACCTCCGGGTCTGCGGCAAGAGCTTCGTAGGAGTCATAGCAACGGGGGATGCCGTACTGTTGCGCAAACGCCTGTGCACTTTCCAGATGCCGTGACCCCACAGCAACAAGCCTCTCCCCTTCTGCGCCCATCTGTTCCACCGTAGACGCAAACTTTTTGGCAATGGTGCCGGTTGCTAAAATTCCCCACTTCATAACTCTACCTCCCATTTTATCACTTTGGATTCTCTGCATTCAGTATACCACGATATTCCCCTGCAAAAAAGTCTCCGCAATCATGAAGCCCTATTTTTCTGCAAATCGGCAAAATCTGTTACCAAACAAAACCCTTGTATTTTTTGTTCCAGCCGTTATACTGAAAGAAAAAGATGTCTTGACACATCTGTTTGGGAGGTTACCCGTATGAAATTTCTGATCGTTGTAGATATGCAAAATGACTTTATCACCGGCGCACTGGGCACCAAGGAAGCCGAAGCCATCCTGCCGAAGGTGCTGGAAAAAATCCGCACCTACCGCCCGGAGCAGATCTTTGTGACCCAGGATACCCACCCGGACAACTATCTGGAAACCAACGAAGGACGTCATCTCCCGGTGGCACACTGCATCGCCGGCAGTGAGGGTCACGCTTTGAATCCGCTGGTGGCAGAGGCGTTGGAGAGCGTGCCTGCAGACCACTTTATCTGCAAGCCCACCTTCGGTTCCACCCTGCTGATAGAGAACCTCAAGACCGCCGCCGGGACCGAGCCCCTGGAAATTGAACTGATAGGTCTGTGTACCGGCATTTGTGTGCTGTCCAATGCCATTCTGTGTAAGGCGACCTTCCCGGAAAGCGATGTTTCCGTGGATGCTGCCTGTTGCGCCTGCGTCACCCCCCAGTCCCACGACACAGTACTTTCTGCCATGAAGCTGTGCCAGATTGATATCTGCAACGAAGGCCGCGAGCCCTGGAAAGGGTGAAAACCGCTCCTTTCTCGGCAACGAACAGGCTGGAAGTTAGGTTCCTATTATAAGGCATATCCCCAAATGCCAAGCATAGCTGAAATAATAATCAGCATAATTGGCGAAATGCTCAGTTTCAAGGAAAAGATGTTGGTAATCATCATCAAAGTAGCTGCACAGACCATAATCACGATCGGAATTGGTTTTCTTTGCATCTTCTGAATCATCTTTAAAGCAGCATCCAAAATCAAAATTCCTACGGCCAGCTTGATTCCTTTAAAGGCGTTCGCAATAACAGTGATCTCCAGAAAATCATCCATGAGTATTGCAATCAGGTAGATAATTGCAAACGACGGAAACACAATTCCCATCGTCGCAACAATAGCTCCAATTAGACCTCTCTGTTTATAGCCCACAAAAGTTGCACAATTGATCGCAATGGGACCCGGAGTGGATTCAGCAATAACCGTGATATTCATCATATCGTCATGGCTGATCCATTTTTTGTTTTCAACGCAGGCATTTTCTATCATCGAAATCATGGCGTACCCACCACCAAAGGTGAACAACCCGATTTTTGCAAAAGTCAAAAACAATTCAATCAAAAGATTCTTTTCCTATTCTCCATTTTTTCTAAATTCAAATTTTTCTCACTTTTTCACAATCTCTTCTACAATCTGCAGTATCTCATCCTTCGTGATTTTTTTCGTCACACTGACCACATACGCATAACCACCCTCATCATTCCTAATACAGCCATCTTTGTTCTTCTCATAATCATTCTCCTCGTTTCTTTCATTTTCCTTATTGCTCCGGCCTTTCTGCTGTTCTATCCTATATACAGATGGAAGCGGGAAAATGTTGCAAAGAAAATAAGTTTTCTTGAATAATTCTTTTTTAATTGATTACCCTTAAATTATAGCCGTTTTTAAGGGTAAATTCCTGTAATCAAGTTGATTTTCCCTTAAAATTTGCTATAATTTAAGGGAAAGAGGTGGTATTAGAATGAGAGACTTCAATTATAGTAAACTACGGGAACAAAAATGGGATTCCAATGTAGTCGGACTGATTGCTGCCATATATAAATATGCAGGCAAGCAGGAACTATATTTAAAACAACGGCCTGACGAATTAGAGAAGCTTGTAGAAATCGCAAAAATCCAAAGCACAGAAGCATCCAATGCGATTGAAGGCATTATCACAACAAATACCCGGATCAAGCAGCTTGTCGAAGAAAAGACAACTCCTAAAAACAGAGATGAAGAAGAGATTGCTGGATATCGGGATGTCTTAAATATCATTCATGAAAGCTTTGACGTAATTCCTATCTCAAAGAATTATATCCTTCAGCTTCATAAGATACTATATAGCCACATGAATAACCCCATCGCCGGACGCACAAAATCTGTGCAGAATTATATCAGTGCGACTTATCCAGATGGACATACCGAAATATTGTTTACACCATTAGCCCCATACGAAACCCCAGAAGCGCTTGAAAAAATCTGTGCAGAATACAACAAAGTGATCGGCAATTTTGAAGTTGAACCATTGATTGCAATTCCTGTTTTTATTCACGATTTCCTTTGCATACATCCTTTCAATGATGGCAACGGACGAATGAGCAGGCTGCTTACAACACTTCTTTTATATAGAAGCGGTTTTTACGTTGGCAGATACATTTCATTGGAAGCTAAAATTGCCAAAAATAAAGATTTATATTATGAGGCTTTAAGAAAAGCCCAGGATGGCTGGCATGAAGAGAAAGAAGATGCCGTTCCCTTTATAAAATACCTTCTTGGAACTATACTTGCGGCATACAAAGACTTCGAAGAACGTTTTGAACTCATTGAAGAGAAACTTCCCGCATTAGAAATGGTACGAAAAGCTACACAGCATAAAATTGGAAAATTCACAAAGCAAGATATCAGAGAGCTTTGTCCGTCACTTAGCGTCAGTTCCATTGAAAGCTCTTTGAGAACATTGGTTAAAGACGGGGATTTGATGAAAGGTGGTTCTGGAAAAAATACTTTCTATGTGCGCTTAAAATAGTTTACTGGCGTGATTCTCATTCACGCCAGTTTTTATCCCACCAATATCTCACTTTCCACCACAACTTTACAGGTTTTCTTCCAACAGGCAATCCCATACTTAAAAACCTTCTGCATGCCTGCATTTCTCATGCCATCTTCATAATGCAGCGCCCGCATCTGCGTTAAGGCTTTCTGGCACTCTGCCTCCAGATCACCGTTCTGCGCATATTTTACTTCAATCACAATGCCAGTCTCCGCATCATCGATCAAAATCTGAATATCGCTGAACCCGTCCCCAACTTCCCGGTTAGACATAACCGTCCAGCCTTCTTTAAATCCCAGCAGCCCGATCAGCATCCCATGATAAAAATTCTCCTTCGTTGCTTTTCGAACAAAAGTATCCCGGATACTGACCGTTTTTCTCATATACCCGGTAAAACACCGTTCCACTTCTTCCGCATTTCCCTGTTCTAAGGCATCGCAAAATCGTCCCAAAGTCTCACCATCCTGCTCCGCCTGTTCCTGGAACATTTTCATGATCTGTTCCGTGAAAATATTACGTATTTCCCGGTTGGGAATCACAAGATTATACAGGTTTCCGTCAGCCCGGCCCCGCTGGGTCAGGTATCCAGTCATGAATAACACACTCCAGACATTTCCCATGTCTGCGTAAAGGTCATGATATGTCATTTCCTCGTGGATTTCCTTCTGAACGATCTCACCGCCGATCAGACGCTCCATCTCGGTCTTGGTGACCCCATCTCCCAACGCTTCTATGAAATGTCTGACAACCTCGTTTCCGCTGGTATTCAGCCAGTAATTCTGCGGCTGCAGAGCCGGATCTGTCCGCCGTTTATTTACATAACAGATCACATCCCACGGGCAGTATACATCCACATTGCCAAACCGGTAACCATCGTACCATTCCCGTACATCCTCGTAACTGCTGCCTAACTGATATTCCTCCAGCATCTCCTTTACTTCCGCATCCGTAAACCCAAAATACTCATCGAAATCCACATCCGTGATCGTAAAGGTATTGAAATTATTCACACCTGTGAATATGCTCTCCTTCGCCACTCTCAAACAGCCAGTTAACACAGCAAAATACAGATTATGATTGGTTTTCAGCGCACTTCCAAAAATCCCGCGGATCAGGCGTACCATCTCGTCATAATATCCCAGTTCATTGGCTTTTGCCAATGGGACATCATACTCATCAATCAGCACGATCACCTGCTTTTCATAATGCTTCCGCAGAAGCTCCGTCAGCTCCCGCAGACTGCAGAACAGGGTTTCGTCATCCATTTCTTTCTGCAAAAGCTGTCCAAAAAGCATCTTATCCGTGTCTGTCAGCCTGCTGCTTTCTGTTAAAAACTGAAACCTTCTGGCCTCCTCATTGACCACCTTTACCATCAGATTTCTGGCCGTCTCATAATCCGCAGCATCGATCCCCTTCAGGCTTATGGAGAGCACCGGGAACTTTCCCATATAGGTCTCGCACAACGTGCTTTCCTCTGCGATCCGCAGCCCGTCAAACAGGCTTTTATCACAACCAATCTCAAAAAAGCACTGAAACATACTCATATTCAGCGTTTTTCCAAATCTTCTCGGTCTCGTAAAAAGGTTCACTTCACCCCAGTTTTCCAGCAGTTCTTTGATCAGATCTGTTTTATCTACATAGTAAAATCCGTCCCTGCGGATCTTTTCAAAATTTTCGATCCCTACGGGCAATCTTTTCTTCAACATGGCTGTCATCCGTTGTTTCGCTCCCCTCTTGTCCAGTCTGCTATTTTTATTATAGCCCATACCACGCGACTGTGACAAGAGGGTTCAAGTCGAACATCCGGAATTGCCCTACACCACCTGCTTCAAACAGGATTTCAGATCATCCTCCGCATTACTGATCGGCTTCAGATCAAAGGTGTCTACCAGATACTGCAGCACATTGGGACTTAAAAACGCCGGAAGAGTCGGTCCCAGATAGATCCCACGGATTCCAAGGCTTAACAGCGCCAGCAGATCTGCCACCGCCTTCTGCTCATACCAGGAAATGATCAGTGACAACGGCAGCGCATTGACATCGGTTTCAAAGGCATCCGCCAGCGCCGTGGCGATCTGTATAGCGGAATACACATCGTTACACTGTCCCACATCCAAGAGTCTTGGAAGCCCCGCTACCTCTCCAAAATCCAGCTTATTAAAGCGGTATTTACCGCATGCCAGCGTCAGGATCACGCAGTCCTCCGGCACCATCCTGGAAAATTCGGTGAAATAGTTTCTTCCGGGTCTGGCACCGTCGCAGCCGCCGATCAGGAAGAAATGGCGCACTTTTCCGCTCTTTACTGCATCCGTAATAGCATCCAGATATTTAAACGCCTCTGCGTGACCAAATCCCGTGAGAATCTCTTTGGGCTCCTGATCCTCCGGATAACCACCCAGCTCCAGGGCTTTCTCAATCACCGGGCCAAAATCCTTCCAGCCATTTTCATCCTTCGGAATAAAGGTCACGCCTTCCCAGCCCACCACATTGGTGCTGAAGATTCGGTCCTTATAAGAATCCCTTGGCCGCATGAGGCAGTTGGTGGTCATCAGAATCGCTCCCGGCAGATGATCAAATTCCTTCTGCTGGTCCTGCCATGCCCCGCCGAAATTGCCCACCAGATGCGGGTATTTTTTCAGGCCGTCATAGCCGTGGGACGGAAGCATTTCCCCATGAGTGTAGATGGAGATTCCCATGCCCTTCGTCTGCTCTAAAAGCATCTCCAGATCTTTCAGATCGTGTCCGGACACCACAATAAACGGGCCTTTTTTCATCCGCACATTTACTTTATGAAGGGACGGATTGCCATACCGCTCTGTGTTAGCATCATCTAACTTTTTCATCACCTCAATGGCCATTTCCCCGGTACGCATGGTCAGGCGGATCAGTTCTTCTACCGTCAGCCGGTCATCGGTGATTGCCTCCAAAGCCTGAATATAGAAATCATCCACCTGGTCGCTGTAATACCCCAGTTCCCTGGCCTGATGGCCGTAGGCGCTGATTCCCTTTAGCCCGTAAAGCACCGTCTGCCGCAGGGAACGGATATCCGGGTCCAGTTCCTTGTCGTACATGATACCAGCGATCGGCGCATCCTTTAACATCTCCGTTTTATCCTCCGGAAGCTGGTAATCCGCCTGTGCCGTAGGGTTGTCCATTTCCGCCACCCATTTTCCCAACTGCCCCCGCAGTTCTTCCTTGATCTTCTGGGACTGCTGCAGCAGCTTTACATGGACCTCCGCATCGAAGTTCACGTTGGTCAACGTTGTAAATAATACATTTTCAATAAAACGGACGATCTCCTTATTCATATGTTCCCCATGGTCCAGCACCACCTTGCCATAGCAGCTGATGCCCTTAATCTGATAGATCAGAAGATCCTGCAGTCCCGCAATCTCCGGTGTCTTGCCGCAGACGCCCATTTTCGTGCAGCCTTTGCCATTGGCGGTCTGCTCACATTGGTAGCAGAACATCTCATAATCCAGATCCATGTTATTGCCCATATCCATACCTCCTGGTGTTTTTTGTATAAAGCCAGCCATCCTTACAGCTTTTATTAAGACAGCCGCCTTTTCCAGATTAGTATTTTCCATTTTTCACCTTTCTAAACCTCCTTGATTATGCTACACTCCTTTCTAGGAAATTTTTTAATCATTACCCAGGAGATTATTGATGAAAATATATACCTTAAAAGCAACAAAATCCCGCTCCAATCCCCAGGTAATTCGGGAATTCCAGACGGGATATCGCCCTGTATGAGGATATCATTTTCGCCAACCAGATCATCGATGAGGCCCAATATATCAAAAACCACTCCACACAGGCTTCCAAGGCTGTCCGTCTGATCCAGAGCAGTTTCCGTCTGGCACTCACCGGAACTCCTATTGAAAACCAGTTAAACGAGCTGTGGAGCATTTTTGATTACCTGATGCCAGGATTCCTTTACAACTATCCGACCTTTAAGAACCGTTACGAAAGCGCCATTGTCAATGATCAGGATAAGGAAACCTCCGACCGTCTACGCAGACTGGTTCATCCCTTTATCCTGCGGAGACTGAAAAAAGATGTGCTGAAAGAACTTCCGGATAAGATCGAAAAGGTCGTTTCCGTCCATCTGGAAGGAGAACAGAAAAAACTCTATGACGCTTACGCCCAGCGGCTGAAATTATACCTGGCAAAACAAAGTCCGGAGGAATTCCGGCAGAGCAAGCTGGAAATCTTAAAGGAACTGACCAGACTCCGGCAGTTATGCTGCGGACCGTCCCTGTTCCTGGAACATTATCACGGTGAGAACGCCAAACTGGACACCTGTATAGAGCTGGTGAAGCAGGCTATCGAAAATGGTCACAAGATCCTGTTATTCTCCCAGTTTACCTCTGTTTTAGATGAGCTTCAAAAGGCATTCAAGCATGAACAGATCCTGAACCTTCAAAAAGCTAAAAGCGATCTGGTCGAAGAGATTCTCTCCGGCGATGGTATCAAGAGTACCGTTCTGAACCGGGACGAGTTACTGCAGATGTTGTGATCTTTTATCACTACAACCAGATGCGTACAATAAAAATACAGCCAAAAGAATTTTTTTCTTTCTTTTGACTGTATTTTCTATTTCTAAAAAATTGACAGGATTCTATCAACCAACCGTACCGCAGGCGCGGAAAAGACCAATTCTGCTGCCAAAGCAATGGGACCAAGCCATAAAAGCAGCCGGTTCACCCACCCATCGGCGGAACAAAACCTCAGACTATATCCTTTCTTCAACGGCCAGAAAATCTTCACCCGCTTATAATTCAACAGGTCCAGCGCCAGATGGGATAAAAATGCCACCGCAAAATACGGTCCTGCGTCCGGATAGACGATATTCACACAGCAGGTCAGCATAAAACCCGCCACCAGCGAATGCATAAACGACCGATGAGGCTGATCCTTCCCATAGGTGCAGATGACCAGGAACAGGATTCCTCCCGTCAGCACGCGCATGATACTGCTGTTTTTCATCAACCGATCATAAATTCCTAAGTGGAATTTATATTCCAGAAACAGCACCAGTCCAATGACACTAACAGTCACCGCCATCACCTTATCTGCCTCCTGATGCGCCTGGGAAGTGCCGGAATCAATGTCACTGATCACACTTCCCACCGCCGCTGCGCTGATCCCCGTCACTAAAACCGGCACGCTCTGAGGCTGCAATACTGCTAACGCAGTGGAAATTCCAATAAAAAAATGTGTCTTGCCCAGCATGTCTGTGGTCTCCTATCTCGTCTCCTCATGATGTCATGTGTTTTTTAGTGTACCACAGAGTCCTTCTATGTACTATTTACATTTTTCTTAGAATTTTCTGCCCTACATCACATTCTGCGGTGCGCCATCCAGCCATTTCTTAATATTCTCACACACGATCACGGCCCGCTTCTCAAACGCCTGGGCAGAGGCAAATGCCACATGCGGCGTTGCGATCAGATTCGGTGCGTCAAACAGTACATGATCTTCCGGAACCGGCGGCTCCATCTCAAACACATCCACCGCTGCACCTGCGATCTGCCCCTGTTTTAACGCCTCTGCCAATGCTTCGCTGTCCACAACCGGGCCGCGGGCGGTATTGATCAAGCATGCTGTCTTCTTCATTTTCGCCAGTTGCTCTTTGCCGATCAGTCCTCTGGTCTCATTATTAAGCGGCACATGAAGAGATACAATATCACAAGTTTCCAACAATTCATCCAGGGAAACAAATTTTACGCCGTCCAGTTCCTTCTTAGAACGATTATAGGCGTACACTTCACATCCAAACGCCTGGGCAATCCGCGCCACACGGCTTCCAATGGCTCCGGCGCCTACCACGCCGAACTTTTTACCCTCTAACTCATATCCAACCAATCCATTTTTCGTGCCTCCCTGGCGCACCACACGGTCACATGGAATCACATTTCTGGCCAGATTAATGACGAATCCAAATACCAGATCTGCCACCGCAACCGTGGAATAACCCGCACAATTGCACACCGTAATGCCTTTTTCCCGGCAATACTCCAGATCTACATGATCCACACCTGTAAACGCCACACAGACCATTTTCAGGTTCGGGCAGTGCTCCATCACGTTGCGGCGATACTGGAAGTTGGACAGTACCACGCAGTCCGCATCCTTACTCCGCTCGATCAGAGTCTCCGCGTCCTCCACCCGGTTATCGTAGCACACGATCTCCGCCCGGTCACCGACAACCTCAACCGCCATCTGTTTTAAAGTTTCATTAGGGATTCCTAATGGCTCTAAAAATACGATTTTCATAAGTAAATTCCTCCTCATTTCACATAAAATAAGCGAATTGCTTTTTTCAAAATTTCTTGGTCTTCCCGGATACCGATTCCAACAGGATCTGGAATGGTCAACTGTCCGTTGCCAAGAGTCAGCCTGCCGTCTAACAATTCATTGCTGATCTCAAATCCCTTCTTATTTTCCTGATATTTTCCTATATTCGGTGTATAAGAAGAAAGATAGAGAATGTATACAAAGCAGAAACCTGTAGACACATGCGGTGTAATAGTCATTCCTGCCAATTCTGCCATCTTTGCTACTTTTGTTGTCCGGATCAGACCTCCATTATACAGGATATCTGGCTGAACCACGTCGGTTCCATGGTTCTCAACCAACCATTTAAAACGCCTTAAACTGGTTTCCTGCTCTCCAAATGCTAATGGAATGGTCAACTGGTCACATACCGCTTTTGTTGCCCACAGATCATCAAATGGACATGGCTCCTCATAAAAATATCCATTGATATCTTCCATGATCTTGCCAAAACGAACTGCGGTTTCTACATCATAAGAACCATTTCCATCTGCATGAATGATCATATCATCTCCAAAGAATCTTCTGGTTCCATAAATCAGATTTTCACTTCTTCCAGCCATGGAATCTTTATTTTTACTCATCCGGCCGCCTATCTTGTATTTTATCGCTTTTGCCCCAAGACGGTCTACTTCTCTTTTCAAAATTTCCAGTTCTTCTTCCGGAGTCGTATGACGGTTTCCACTTGCCACATAAATCATCGCATGATCATGGATCTTCGGACCAAATAACCGGCCGATATTTACCTGTTTTGCTTTCGCCAACAGATCCAGAATACTAAGCTCTAAAGCAGAAATACAGGAATAATACGGTACGCCAGCCAGCTTATAATTATTTTCATAGACATAGACTTCTTCCAGCAATGTCTCCAAATTTCTGGCGTCTTTTCCAATAAAATACGGAGCAATCTGTTTTTCCAGAATCTGGTAGCAAAAAGATACCCGGTCATTACTTGGCGCAATTCCCACCAGACCATCTTTGGCCATTGTTCGTACAAAATAGATTCCGCAGTTAAATAACAGCTCAATTTTCTCAATGATGATCGGTTCTGTCAGTCCGCTGACATCGACTACCTTTGACTCCAGAATCGCATCCAGCTGTTCTGAAGCCACCGGGCGGTATTCTGCAAAATCCTGATGCCTCTTATACATGATCTCTTCCTCCTAAAAATTTACAAGAGTTCCTACTTTTATCGGCATTCCAGATGCAATGGATTTATTAGCCGCAACACCGGTCAAAATGGATTTTATACCGTCTACATGATCTGCTGCACGATGGAATTCATCCTCCTGTGCGCCTGGATGGAATAAATCTTCCAGCATCACCGGATCACCGCCACCATGACCTCCTTCAATCTTCTTAATTGGGACAATATACGGTTCGCCAATCATCGGATATACTTTAATCTCATATGTCTTGGTAGCCCCTTCATTTTTCTTATCTCCACCCGCATTAATATATGGGCGTTCCACTGCATGATACTCAATTCTTCCTTTCGAACCATTGATCATGACATTAAAACCTTCCCATGGAAGATAACTGTTCAAAGAATAGCTCATCATTACATTATTTTTGTAACGCACCAGAACCGCCATAGTATCTTCAATGCTGATATCATCACCGAATACACTTCGATCACGGATATAACCGCTGTCTTTCTCGGCATCCAGATACATTGCTTTCAAAGTCGGATTGTTGTCCATATCAATGGCAAAATGATCTCCCTTGGCAGCCTCACTTCCATGACATCTGTAATAAAAATCCTTCACTCCCCGCTTTTCTGCATTCTGTTTTCCGTAGAAATTCAGATCGCCAAAGGCAAATACCGTATCTGGCTCTGTTCCCAGCCAGAAATTCACCAGATCAAAATGATGCGTCGCTTTGTGTACCAGTAAACCACCACTGTTAGCTTTATTTCTATGCCACCTACGATAATAATCCGCACCATGAACCGTATTTAACAGCCATTCAAAATGAACAGAAAATACATCTCCGATCACCCCATCCCGGATCAGTTCGCGGATCTTCGTGTGATGAGGCGCATAACGGTAGTTAAAAGCTACACGAATATGTCTTCCGGTCTTTTTCTGGGCATCAATGATTCTCTGGGCCTTTCTCTCATCCGTTGTGATCGGTTTTTCTGTTACCACATCACAGCCTAATTCCATGGACTTTACGATATATTCGTCATGAGTCCGGTCTACGCTGGTTACAATAATCACATCTGGCTTTTCTGTCTGAACCATTGTCTCAAAATCTAAATAATTGTAAGTAGGAATTGGCTCATGATCAAACTTTTCTTTGATCATACGATTTGCATAATCCATTCTTGTCTGGCTCTGATCACAGAATCCCACCAGTTCACAACTATCTGTATAGGTAGAGCAAAGGGCCTCATAATACATTCTGGCTCTTCCACCTACTCCAACCTGTGCATACCGTACTTTCTTTCCATTTGTCTCCATAACGTTCCCCTTTCTTAATGTATATAATTATTTTCTTCGTTCTCTTTCATTTTTCCGGTATTGTCCCGGTGTCAGAAACGTATATTTCTTGAACACACGAATAAAATTCTGTGGACTGCTATAACCAAAACGCTCTGCCAATTCATTGACACTGATATCTGTTTCTGCCAGAAGTGTCTTACACCGTTCCATCTTCTTATTGCTGATAAAATCTGTATAAGTCATACCGGTTTTCTTTTTAAACCACCGGCTTAAGTAATTGGAATTGTAATTGAAATGTCTTGCGCACTCTTCCAGGTTGATGTCCTGTTCGATGTTATCCAACAGATATTCGATGATCTGCTGCATCATATCCCGATCTTTTGCCTGACTGCAGATTGTAGCAAATAATGGTTCCAGTAAGTACTCCCAGAGGTAGCTGTTCAGTTTTTCACAGTTATTCACGGTTTTTGTGATATCAAAATCTACAATATCCCCAACTTTTTCATAATCCGGATTCAACGCATAATCATTGTAAACATTCAGGATTTCCGAAACCAGTTTACAAATCTCCAGTTTAAATACATAATATGGAAGTGTAGAAATTTCCTGTATATAATCTACTAGTTCCTTTTTACACGCTTCTGGTTCTCCAATATCAACAGAATGCATCAGCTGAACCCTCTGTTTCTTTACCCCCAAACTAGCGGTATGTTCTGAAGCAGTACTATGACTATGATAAAATTTCACCTCTCCCTCTGCACCAATAGCGTCCTGAAGGGCTTTTTTACTTTCTTCTGCTCCTGTTTTTATGTTTTTCAGCTGCGTAAATCCCTGGCTGATTCCGATATTTACCGGATATCCCATATATTTCTTTACAGTCGTTGTGATCATAACCGCCAGAAGCTGAGCTTTCATTCCCGCACTTTCTGCCGAATCTGTCTTCATATAAAAAGTCAGATACAATAAAGATCCAATCAGTACAGGTGGAAATGTCTCTTCTGGAATAATCAGTTCATTGACAATATTATCCAGTGCGAATAAATACAACTGTTTATCTTCTGGTGTTGCAAAATGGCAATTATATTTCACTGCCATAACAAAAAACATTCCGCTATCAAGCTGCTTTAGCTGAAAACCATTTTTTTCAAATATTTTTTGATCCGGATCTGTAATTTCTCCCTGGTAAATTTTTCTCAAAAACAGCTGCTGTCCATCTTTTTGATCTTTTTTCAATTTCTGTTTCATTTCCACATTTTTATTTACCATGTACTCGACCCGTTCCATCAATCCGTCTTCTGCACGGATTGTCTCTGGGGCATCTTCCGCATACCGCATTCCATTTGTGACTGTTTCATCAATTTTTCCAATGGGACTGTATAGTTTTTTTGATGCTAAAACAATCACTGCTACATCCAACATCAACAGGTTAAAAATTACAAACAGGATAATATAAGAAATTCTCTTTAAATTTCCATAAATTTGATTCTGTGGTACCAGCAACAGATATTTCCAGCCATTGTAATCGGATATCTTCTGAAACATTACATACTTTTCATCTTGAAAACGAACTTCTGATACATCAATTTCCGCGTTTTCATTTTTTATCTCTTTTACAACCCTGATATCATCCCAGATATGAATACTTTTACCGGCTCCGGCCATAACCATATTTTCCTTATCAATCAACAGAAGCCGCTCTCCTTCTTCCCTTCTGTCCTTTTGATGAAGCATGGTCCGTGTATCAAATTTGGCGATCAACATTCCGCGTCCTGTTTTGGAATTAATGGGAATTCTGCGGCACATATATAACTGGTCCTGATCCCGGTACCAAAACGCCGACTGCTCTGTCCGAAGCAGCATCTGAATCATTTTCTGGTTGGCATCCTCTTCAATGTTATGAAAGCTGGTGTTTCCCAGAATCCATCCCTGCTGCTGGCTGACCAGATATAATTCCTCTAATTCCGTTTCCGTGTTGCTGATCAACTGAAGTTCTTCCTGAAGTGCATTAAAAGCCTGGAAATTCTTTGCTTCCCGCTCTTTTCCTATCGTGGATAAACAAGTATCCTTTAGTCCAAGGCGGATGAGAGCCATATCCACATAGCTGAAGCTGATTTCAAACTCCTGCTGGTCATTTTCCAGCTGCGACATCGCTGTCCGATACACTGCCGTTCGCTGCTGATTGACAAAGGAATACATAAAATAGCTTAAAAACATGACTGGAACTAAACTGACGATAAAAAGTACGGCCAATATCTGTTTATAATACCGGTTTTTTAAGTGCTTTCCCATAGGTTCCCCCCTGTTACTTTTTCTTTACCGTTTATTATAACACTTTTATACGCCTTTTTTATCTTCAACTCTAGCCTTTGATGGAACCTGACATCACACCTTTATCAAAATACTTCTGCATAAACGGATAAGCCGCTATGATCGGAAGCGTAGATACCACAATACATGCCATTTTCAGACTTTTCACCGGAAGTACAAATCCAGGAGGCATCGCGTCTTCGTCACCTACTCCACTCTGGGACATAAGTACAATCTGGCGAAGCAGAATCTGGATAGTCCATTTTTTCGAATCATTCAAATACAATAACGGCTGCATAAACTGATTCCAATGACCTACCGCATAAAACATGGTAAAGGTTGCCAATGCTGGTTTTGAAAGCGGAAGAACGATCCTCGCTAACGTATTCATCTCACTGGAACCATCAATCTGGGCCGCGTCAATCAGGCTCTCTGGAATCTCCTGGAAGAAGTTCTTCACCAAGATCAGATTAAAACTGCTGATCGCGCCTGGAAGAATCAGGGATGTATAGGTATCGATCAGTCCCAGGCTGTTTACCACCAGATACATCGGAATCATACCGCCGCTGAACACCAGGGTAAAGGTAACTGCAGTCATGATCACGCTTCTTCCCGGAAGTGCTTTCCTGGATAGTGGATATGCCATCAGACAAGTCATAACCAGGTTTACCAACGTTCCAACCACCGTGATCACAATGGTAACGATCATACTTCTTAAAAAAGTACTCGTTGAAAAAATGTACTGATATACTTCTAACGTCGGATGCTTCGGAAAAATCAGAAACTTATTCAATGCCAGTTCCCGTGCTGATGCAAAGGAAGTAGAAACCACATACATTAATGGGAAAAATACAATCAAAAATACAACAACCAAAATAGCATATACGATCGCATCAAAAATACGATCACCCATACTTCGTTTCTTCATGATCTCACCTCCTATAAGATTCCGTCATCACCCACATGTTTAGCAATACGGTCTGATGTTAATACCAAAATTAAACCAACCAGTGACTTAAATAAACCCACTGCCGTTGCAAAGCTTAACTGTCCATTTTTCATACCCATAGAATATACATAAGTATCGATTACTTCTGCTACGTTCCGATTCATGGAATTCTGCATCAGTAAAATCTGGTCAAATCCGGTTTCCATAACCTTTCCAAGCCTCAGGATCAGCATGGTAATAATGGTACTGCGAATTGACGGAAGTGTAATATAGAGAATCTGTTGGAAACGGCTTGCTCCGTCTAACTTTGCCGCTTCATACATCTGAATATCCACACCTGCTAAAGCTGCCATAAAGATAATGGTTCCCCATCCGCTTTCCTTCCAGATATTCTGGAAAACAACCAGTGGGTAAAAACATTTTTCTGATCCAAGAAAATTAATCTCTTTTCTTCCTGTGACGGATACAATCAAATTATTTAAAACACCGCCGTCCGTTGTAAGAAGCGCGTAACTAACGCCTGCAATTACTACCCATGACAGGAAATGCGGTACGTAAAGGACACTCTGCACTGTTGTTTTAAACCAACGGACTCTTACCTCATTCAGTAACAATGCGATGATGATCGGCGCTGGAAAATAGAAAACCAGATTCAATGCCGAAATCAGCAGTGTATTTTTCAAAATCCGCCCAAAGGAATTTCCAGAAAAGAAGCGGATAAAATGCTTAAATCCCACCCATGGACTTCCGAAAAATCCCTTCATCGGCTGATACTCTTTAAATGCCGCTAACAGACCAAACATCGGCCCAAATTTGAATACCAGATAATACAGAATTCCTGGCAGTAACATCACATACAACCATTTATAACGTCTCCACGTTCTTTTCATCTTCATTGTCATCGTTTCACCCCTCACCCAATACTTTTTCTCTTGTATAATGCTCTGCCTCATCTTTCGTTAACATATGAACCCATGCTGGTCTCTTATCTGGCCGGTATCCTGGCCCATAATTTTCATATTCCGCATAGAATACCGTCTGCTCCGCTTCTTTTTTATCCCAGTTATGCCATCCCTCTTCACAGATGTGTTTTCCCAGATAAGAGTGAAGGATCACTGTCTTTGCGAAATTTCTCCACGGCCGTCCCAGATATGCCGTCTGTTCTGGACATTCTCCAGTAAAGCTGCACCTCTCAAATACATATCCGTATGCCTGTCCCTCTGCCGTAGATGCCGCAGTATTATAACTGTTCACCGGTTTATTTCGATTCTTAGAATGAATTTCACATTGTTCGAAATATGCCGTTGCACTTCCAAAAATAAAATCCACATCCCCTTCTATGTAACAATTCCGATAATGCTGTCTTCCATTGATCCGCTCTGCGAATTGTTTCGGTCCGGTAAATCCAAATTTTTTCAATTCATATGGTGGAAGAGGTCCGGTAAATAATGTGTCTGTACACCCCAGGAGTTTGCAGCTTTCAAATAACAACCGATCGCCATCTGCATAAAGAGCCACTGCCTGACCAAGATGATCCCCTGTCCCAGCAGTATTTTCAAATGTCAGATTACATGCTGTAAAATCATGTGTATCTACAAACACGGTATAAGTACGAAATGTTCCCAGTTTTCCGATATCTTCCATCGGCATCTTCGCATACAGATGTCCGGTAATTTTCGTAGTTTCTGCATTTTCCCCTATCAACGTAAGATAAGGAGTCCTTATTTCCACCCGTTCCTCATAAATACCGGATCGGATAAAAATTACTCGTTCTGATTTTTCCTGATTTTCCTGAATCCAGGCCAACGCATTGGAAATATTGGAAAAATCTCCGCTTCCATCCTTTGCCACCACCAGCATTTCTTTTTTCCTCCTTCTTCATTCTCTTGTTTCGTTCTCGTTTGCTTTTCGTAATTTCATTTTAGATTTCCTGCTGCGATAACTCAATGTTCACATTTTTAGGAGATTTCCCTCCTCTATCCAGAATTTCTTTCGTAAAAAATACTCTTTTTATGACTAATTGCTCTTTTTTTGCATTTTCCTTCAGCCAGGTACAGATAACATCATGGATTTATTCCCATATCTCCCCTATAATTTTCTTAAACACGCAAATTTCATTCTATTAAATTTCAATTTATTAAAGGAGGGATTTCCCATGGCTCTGCTTCACTGTGAACTCGATTCCAAATCCGTCCGGATGCCCACCAGCGTGATGGCCATTCTTCCACATGACGTGATTTCTACTTCCCAGTCTCCTAAGGTTTTATATCTTCTCCACGGCTGCTCCCATAATTATTCTGTCTGGAGCCGCTATACTTCTCTTGAGCGCTACTGTCTTCCTTATAATCTGGCAGTTATCATGCCAGAAGTAAACCGGAGCTTCTATACTGATATGGCTTATGGGCCGGAATATTTTACCTATATTACAGAAGAACTGCCGGGATTGTGCGAATCCATGTTTCACATTAGTACCAGTTCCGAAGACCGTTACATCGCTGGCATGTCTATGGGAGGATATGGCTGTCTAAAAGCTGCTCTTTCCCATCCAGAATGTTATACTGGATGCGCGGCGATTTCCGCTGTCACCAATATTCATACAAAAATAGAAAGCACACCGGATTCTGCCCCCAAAAAACGAGATTTCCGAGCAATCTTTGGAGAAAACTTACTGATTTCTAATCAAGATGACTTATACACACTGGCTCTCCAGGCCAAGGTATCTGGAAAACCGCTTCCCGATTTCCATCTCTTCTGTGGAACCAAAGACCATTTTTACCAAGAAAATCTGGAATTTTGCGATTTTCTGAAAAAGCAGGAATTTTCTGTCTCTTTTGACGGTTGGACTGGAACACATGACTGGGACTTCTGGGATCAGGCAATTTTTAAAGTAATTACTCATTTTTTCAATTAAATAATCTGGAAATACTCATTTTTTGCTGCTTTTTTTCTCATTTCCAACAAAAAGTCATAAATTCAGTATCCCCTTGTTCCAGAAAACTCATTTTCCCGGAACAAGGGGATTATTGCTTTATCTTCTTTTCTCCTCTAAAATTAAGATTACAAGGTTCCCCTGCAGGGCAATAATCGTGAAAAAATATTTGTTAAAAAATTTGGAGGTACAGATTTTATGAGAAAAAAACAACTGACATCAATTCTTCTTTCTTCCATGATGGTTCTCAGCGCTGCTGGATGTTCCTCTTCTTCTAATACACCAGCAACCACTACTCCTGCTGCCGATTCTTCTGCCGCAGCTACAACAGCTGCTGAAAACTCTGAGCCTGCTGCTCCCGCTGCATTGGATTCTGTTACCATGCTGGTAAACTACAAGGCAACCGAAGCTCCGGCAGATGATAATCCTCTGATTCTTGCAATCAATGAATATACTGGTACCAAACTGAATGTCATGTGGGTTCCACAGGATGCTTTTGAAGAAAAAATCAATACCCTGATGGCATCCCAGCAACTTCCAATGATCACCGTTATCCGTGAAAATAAATCTTCCGGTTTTATTAACGCGGCACGCTCTGGAATGTTCTGGGATCTGTCTCCATACATCAGTCAGTTTGAAAATCTTTCAAAAATTGATTCCAATGTAATGGCGAATGTACAGACAGACGGCAAACAATACTTAATTCCAAGAATCCGCCATACAGCAAGAATGGGCGGAATCATCCGCACAGACTGGTTAAAGAATCTTGGTATGGAAATGCCTACAACCATTGATGAGCTTCATGACATCCTGTACGCATTTACTTACAATGACCCGGATCAGAACGGTGCCAATGATACCATCGGAGTTTCCATGAGCGACTCGGAGTTGAAAAATGATTCTACACTCCTAAATGTATATATGGGTGGCTGTAATGAATGGCAGGTCAATGATGATCAGAGCTTTTCCGCCAAGTATGAAACAGAGTCCTATACTAAAGCGCTTACTATTTTCCACGACTGGTATGCAGAAGGACTGATCAACAATGATTTTCCAATCAATGATGATGAATTATCTAATTTCGTCAGTGGTCGTGCCGGTATGATGTTCCTTGGTAATCTGGAAGATGCTTCTACCCGATTAAATAAATTAAATGCCATTAATCCTGATGCTACAGTTGATGTATTCCAGATTTTAACGGAAGAACCTGGCGGTGATCAGCATATTGTTGGTTTTAAGGGCTACACCGGCTGTATCGGGATCCCAACCACCAGTGTAAAGACAGAAGAAGAATTATTAAGCATTCTTGCTTTCCTTGACAAATTAGGCGATCCGGAAATGTGCGATCTGTTTAACTATGGTATTGAAGGCGACAGCTATACCTTAAAAGATGGTCATGTGACCCAGAACGAAGAACAGCAGACGGTTTATGGTACAAAATACAATCAGCTTCGTCAGATTACTCCGTTCTACACCTTTACCAATCTGACACCAAGCAGCCAGACTCCTCTTGCTGAAAAGATTGCAGAATTAATGTCCACCAATACTGCTTATGCTGTTTTTAATCCATCTCTCCCATTTATTTCTGAAACAGCAACCGAAAGCGGCGGTTCTACCGGTGAACTGGAAACCTTTATCCTGGACGCATGTACCAATTACGTGATCGGTGAAATTTCTCTGGATGATTACCTTGCGGCAGTTGAGAACTGGAAATCCATGGGTGGAACCCAGATTGGCAAAGAATATGCAGAACAGTATCAGGCAACTCACTAAAGGAGTATTGATTTATGGAAAATCATAAGAAAACCATTCATCTTGGAATTATCGGTGCCGGAAAAGTAACCACACAGCCAAATCGTCATATTGATTCAATCCGTTCGTTACATGATAAAGACGTAGAAATCACTGCGATTGCAGATATTACACCCGGACTGGCTGCTGATGTAGCAGAAGAATTCCACATTCCTTATAGTTTTGAAGATTATCACGATCTTCTGGCTATGGAAACCATTGACGCTGTTACCATCAATACACCGACCTTTACCCATAAACAGATTGCGTTGGATTGTATCCGCGCAGGTAAACATGTTTATGTAGAGAAACCAATCACCCAGACTGCCGAAGAATTAGTTGAAGTTCTCGCCGAAGCCAGGAAAAGTAACAAAGTCTTTTTAGGCGGCTCCAATGGATTGCTCCAGCGTCAGATGCGTATGTTCCGCCAGTTAGTATCCAGCGGACGTATGGGAGAAACCTATCTTATGACCATTGATCGTTGTTCCTCCCGCAACCAGGAATATGGTATGCACTCCCTATCTGGTAAACATGGCTCTGGTATCAGTTCCCACAGCGGCTCCCACAACGTTGAATGGGCTCTTTATCTCCTCGGTGATCCAAATCCCGTGTCTGTACAGGCACGGGGGTATTACCAGACCCAGAGTCTAAGTCTCAGCGGCATTCCTGAAACCTATGATGATGACACCTGTATTGCCACTGTTTATTTTGACAATGGCGCAACCTTTCTTTTCAAAGCACTCCGTGCGGCTCCTGGACAGGATAAATATGTGATGAACCTGTATGGCGATAAAATGTCACTGTCCTATGATGTTTTAAAATGCTACAAGCAACAATCCGATGACTGCATCCACCTTTATGAACATGATCCAATCCTTGGAATGCAGGAAATCATTCCAAAATTCCAATGTGGAAAAACCCATGCGGATATGTACGAGCATTTCTTCTCCTGCATCCGCGACCATATCCCATGTATCAGCAACGGTGATCGTGGACTGGTCACCATGCGGATTTTAGATGCTATGGAGCAATCCATTCTCCATGGTGGATGCCAGATTTTTCTTTAAGTACCTTACATTTATTATCAGGAGGATTTTTATGATACGATACAGCTGCCATTCTGAAAATTTTGGAATTTTATCTGCGGAACATACTTTCTCACTCATTCATGATCTTCAATTCGACTGTATCGATATTGCCAGCAGAAGTCTAATTCCACAGAATCAAATTCAGGCTGATCCTGCTGCCACCTCTGCTTATTTGAAAGATTTATCTCAAAGATATGAACTTCCTTTATCAGAATTATTTTTATCGGAAGTAGAAGTAAATGGAGAAAAAATCCGTCCTGCATGCGCCTCCTCTATATCGGAATCATTCTGCCATGCATTCAGGAGCATCTGCCAATTTGCGCAGAATGCCGGATTTTTAAGTATTATGGGAAGTGCCGGACCTTACGATCCGGCACTGTCTTATCATAATAATTTTTCTAAAACATCTTGGACATTAAATCAACAAGTAAAAATCGCCTCAGAGTACGGACTTGGTTTCCACGTGGAACCCAGTCGCCACTCTCTTTTAAATACCATTCCTAATGCCCTCTACATGTTAGAACTAGTTCCTGGGCTTCGCTATACCCTTGATTTTCTTCATTACCAGTTCAGTCACACACCTCTGGAAGAATCCATGAAACTTCTCCCTTATGCTGGACACCTTCACGCCAGACAGGCACAAACAGGTATTGGTAAATGTGATATTTCAAAGGGTGAAATTAACTATGTTCCCATTGTCAATGCTCTAAAAAAAATGCATTGGCATGGTGATATTATGCTGGAATTCTGGTGCGATGATCGTCTGTCCAAAGAAGGTATTCAGGCCGTGGAACAAAATATTGTCATGCGTTATTATCTAAAGCAACTGTTTCGTTCCTGATTTCCTTATGAGAAGTCATACCTCACCACTTCGCAGTTCTTCACCCCATACCCTGCGAATTCTTCATTGGTCATATCGGTAAAATACGACTGGATCACTCTTGCGATACCATTGTGGGCCACTAAAATATAAGTTTTCTCATCGGATTCTGCCTTGATATCGTCCAGCAGATTATAGATTCTCTGCGCAAGACGGAGCATGGACTCTCCGCCCTCATAGCTGCAGGCAAAGGACTGTTTCGCAAGCTTAAAATCCACTCCATTTCTCGGTGTGGACTCCCATTTTCCGAAATTCTGCTCCTTTAACCTTGGCTCTACCCGTGCAGGGATTCCTGTGATCTCAGAAATATGTTTCGCCGTATCTGCCGCTCTCTGAAGAGGAGAATACAGGATCTCGTCCGCCTGAATTTCTTCCGCTAAGATCTTCTTTCCTGTTTCTATGGCCTGCTCATGTCCCTGCTCTGTCAAAGCAATATCCGTTGCCCCGCAGATCTTATTTTCTACATTCCAGATCGTCTGGCCGTGTCTTACAAAGTAAAAATGTCCCATTATTTTCTCCTATGTTTTTAAAAACGTTTTCCACATTTTGGACAATACTCAAAATCCTCTTTGGTCTCATAGCCACAGCTCCGACAGCGCTTATACGTCTGTCCGCCATTCCCGGATCCAATCTTCGTCAACTGCCCAGGCTGTATCTCCACCTGTTCCCCACGGGCAATGGCCTTTCCCACCTCTGGATCCAGTTCATAAATCGTGTTGCAGCAGCTCGTCTGCACATAATAACGTCGGTTCCATTTGAAGCATGGAATAAAAAATAGTGATAACACCGTGTAAGTCATAAATACCTGATATCTGCCGTATTTTCCACATACATCGCAAATAATCATCTGAGAAAATTTCAAATCTTTCCGGCCATCAGTAATTGCCATCATAAAAAACATATGCTCATCCCCTGACTGAAGTTGAACCAGTGGTCTTTCGCTTAGAAGCTTATGATCATCTGGCTCTCTTACTAGTTTACATACATGATACCAGGGTCAAAAGGTCAGAAGTTCGATGCAAGCTTGCTTGCAGGAGAATTTTTGACCTTGGGACCCGCCAAAAACATGAGTA
>ERZ773192.1126-NODE-1126-length-29117-cov-5.174351_pt1 | contig 29117 bp, 29 predicted proteins | sample MGYA00581010_ERZ773192 | MGnify/ENA primary metagenome ERZ773192 (study PRJEB29015, sample SAMEA2737741) | human gut metagenome | biome: human gut; feature: human-associated habitat; material: faeces | place: China | collected 2012 ...
ATTTGCCCACCATTTGCCCACAAGGAGCAAAAATACACATAAATACAGAAAAACACGATTAGTTAAAATCAGCTAATCGTGTTTCGTGTTCTGACCTTAGAAATGCAGTATTCAAGCGGCTTTCAAGGTGTATTTAATCGTATCTGTTTGTATCTACGATTAACCAAAATATCTCTTTAAAAGTCCCTCAAAGCCTTTTCCGTGTCTTGCCTCGTCCTTTGCCATTTCGTGAACGGTATCATGGATTGCATCATAGTTAAGCTCTTTTGCAAGCTTTGCAAGTTCGAATTTTCCCGCCGTTGCGCCTGCCTCTGCCTCGGCTCTCATTTTAAGGTTCGTCTTTGTGCAGGGAACAACAACTTCACCCAAAAGCTCCGCAAACTTGGCTGCGTGTTCCGCCTCTTCCAATGCGGCTCTCATATAAAACTCACCAACCTCGGGGTAACCCTCGCGGATTGCCTGACGGCTCATAGCGATGTACATACCAACCTCTGTGCATTCACCCTCAAAGTTTGCCTTTAAACCCTCATACACTCTCTCGTCAACCTTATCTTTTGCGCCTACACCTATAACGTGTTCGCATACAAAGTTAAGTTCGCCCTCTTCCATTACAGTAAACTTACTTCCCGGAACACCGCACTGAGGACATTTCTCCGGCGGATTTTCTCCTTCATAAACATAGCCGCATACGGGACATACATACTTTTTCATAATAATTACCTCCAAAATATTGCGGTTTCAACCGCTTTTATAATAAATTTAATTTTTTTCATTTGTTGTTTTATCATTACTTTTCTTACACTTATCGCAAATGCCGAAGAACATTATATCATGCCCGTCAACCTCGCCCCTGTACAGCGCGTCGGCTCTCTCGTCAAGCGATTTATCATAGTCGATAAATATATCCCCGACTGCACCGCATGACTTGCACGTTATATGATAATGCGGTGTAACCCTTGCGTCATATCTTTCACAGGTATCCTCAGACACAAGTTTAATTATTGCGCCCTCTTCGGTCAGTTTTGAAAGGTTTCGGTAGACTGTTCCCAAACTTATATTCGGAATCTCTCGCCGAACCATTTCATAAACATAATTCGCAGTCGGATGTGTATCCGTTTCGCTAAGCACTCTTAGAATACATTCGCGTTGCTTGCTGTACCTTGTGTTATTTTGGTTTTTCATATTTAATCTCCAAATAGTAATAGTAATGATTACTATTTAATTATAGCATAAAATTTTATTTTGTCAAGTACTTTTTTAAAATTTTTTAAAAATTTTTATTTCTTTTAATTAATTCGCTCATTGCTTTAACTTTTTATATTTTCCCGATGTACTGCCGACCGCTTTTTTGAACCGTTAAAACAGCCGTGGTTCGGTAATGCGACGATAATCAAAATCACGGCACCGGAAAAACCAATCCGCAAAACACCCCGACAGGCACTTTCCTGTCGGGGTGTTATCTTAAACATTAAACTAAGTTTAAAAAATCAGCAAAAATCCTCTATCTTCCACTCGTCATACCATTCGATAATCGGAGTATTCGCCTCAAAACGTATAGGCAGCCATACATATCTTGCTTTTGAAGTATCGCGTGTATCGGGACGGTTGAATTTTACCGCACGTTCGATATACTCATCTTCTTCCATTATAACAGGGTGCGTTCCGTCACCGTACAGCCCTGCCGTAATACCGAGATAGTCAAGTTCGGGCGGCACATCGATGAGCCATCTGTCGGCGATTGCTATATACAAATCATCCGCTTTTGGGTATTTAAATACCGCAGAAATCTGGCTGAAACACGAATTTGCCGCTTTCGCACCGCGATGCGGATTTTCAAGCTTTGTCATCGGAAGATGAAAACAATCAAACATATCCGTTTCGGTCGGATTCGGGAAGTATCCCGTTATTGCCGAGGTGAACAGATATTTTTTATTCTTCCTTTCAAAGAAAGCGGGCGCCTCTCTGACAAACGGCGGAACATTCGGCATATGTACCGAATAAAAACCTGTAACATCGAGATAATCATCGGTCAAATCGGCGCATATCATCTCACTGTGAATTCTGTCAAAGAATATGTACGCCTTGCCGTCCGACGGATTTTTAACCAAATCAAAATCGCCCGAATTCATACCGAGCGGATGAAAAGCGCGAATTCGGGTATACGGTCCGAGAATATTATCCGCCGTAAGCACCACCATTTGTTGGTTATTTATCGCCTCTTTATTCATAACCTTTATCCACATAACAAATTTTGAGGTTCTGTCATTATATATTATATGGGGTCTGTCCATATACTGGGTATAGTGCAGGGGGTCTTTATCGTCCTCTGTTGTCGGCGGAACGATAATTCCCTCATACTTCCAGTTATACATATCTTTTGATGAATAACAATTCACTCCCCAGTGCCATATACCGCTGCCCGGTTTTGATTTTTCTTTGTTCTCGCCGTACCAATAAAAAGTATCATTAATATAGATTATGCCGCCGCCGTGTGCCTGTATCGGGTTTCCGTCCGTATCAAGCCATAATTCACCCGGGCGAATCGAATTGTATTTTGTATCTGCCATTTTTATTCCTCCTGATGCTTAATGAATATTTTTTTCGTTTCCCTTAACAAAAGTCAATGTTTTTCTTTCGCTTATGCAAATCTTTTTCAAAATGATAACATATCTGTTCAAAAAAGTCAATACGATTATCAAAAATCATATTTTTGAATGAGTAAACAAATTATGAATAAATCGTATATTTGTAGGGGCGACCACATGGGGTCGCCCGTAATATGTTCATCCAAATATATGAGTATCCATATAAATTTATGGCATTTGCTTGTATGCTCGGGCGACCACACGGGGGCGATGGTTGCCGGCGACAACCGCTTATCGCCGACCGCAGCGGCAGCGGAGACCGCCCCTACAGGTTTATGCTGAATTCACAAAAAAATTAACTCATTCAAAAACTGTGCGAAAATCATACCGTTTTATTCGGTTGCCATACCGTAAAATTATTTTAACGTTCAAACGGCACGCCCACATATCTGTATTTTGACGGCGAACATCCCATATGGCGTTTAAATTCGACCGAAAAATATCGGTAATCCGAAAACCCCGACATTTCGGCAACCTGCGGCAAGCTATAATACCCCGTTGCGATAAGTTCTGACGCATATTTAATTCTGAGCTTTGATATATATTTTTTCGGCGAAGTATTATATTCCGCCTTGAAAAGACGCCGAAAATACGCCTCGCTTATATGCGCGGTTTTTGCAAGATAAGCAACCGAAATATTCGGGTCGCTGAAATTATTCAGCATATATTCAACCGAATCGTTTATAAGCGGATTTCTTGTGATTGTCGGGCGGTTTTCGGCGTGCGCATCCGCTAAAATTTCGTACAGTACCGATGCGGCACGCATTTTATAAGACGGTTCTCGACCCTGCCATATTTCAAGAATTTTTTTGAAATTCTCGGCATAGCAAAGCGGATTTTTGGGATAAAAATATTCAATATCCTTGTATTCGTACCCAAAACACGAAAAGTGTACGACAATCATCCTATCGTATTCCGACACTCGCATATAAGGCGTGTTTGCCGGAACATAAGCGAGTGAATTATCCGTCAGATGATATGAATATCCGCGTTTATCTTTATCCGAAAAATATTCGATTTCCGTATTGGCTTTAAACCGAAAAGATAACGCGTGATAATTTCGGTCGATGTTATGCGTCGTACCCTTTCCGTAATTCAGCCCCATAACGTCAAGTATCATAAACCCTATATTTTCTTGTTCAAAAAACATACATTTTCACCTCGTTTATTAAGAATAATACCATATTTGTATCGATGTTTCAACATTTTGTTTCGATTTTGGTATATCTTTTTTTATCCGTCGGGTATATAATATACTCAAATTAAGCTTTGATAAAAACCCAAAGCAAAAACGGAGGTTATATTTATGAACAGACGAAATACCGCTTTGCGCTATTTTGACGAAAACCGCGATTTTATGGAATCGTATGTCAATGCGCAGATTGAACAGAACAGAAAGGGCACGGTCAAAGTTTCGGTCAAGGACAAGGACGGCAAGCCCGTTTCGGGCGCAAAAATCAAGATTAAGCAAAAAAATCACGAATTCCGTTACGGTGCGAACATTTTTATGCTTGACGAGCTTGAAACCGATGAAAAAAACAAAATTTATCGCGATGAATTCGCAAAAACTTTTAACTTGGCAACAATCCCGTTCTATTGGGATGCGTTTGAACCCGAAGAAGGAAAGCCGCGGTTTGCCGCCGACAGCGAAAAGATTTATCGCCGTCCGCCCTCGGATTTATGCGTGGATTATTGCCTTGAAAAGGGTATTGAGCCGAAATGCCACTGTTTGAATTATGACAACTTTATTCCCGAGTGGCTTAAAGACGCAGATGTTGACACCCACAAAAGAGCGTTGGAAAAACGTTTCAGAGAGCTTGCCGAACATTACGCCGATATTATTCCGTCATGGGAAGTAACAAACGAAACGTTTTATACATCGGCGCGCTATAACACCAAATTCTATAAAGAGGACGATTTTGTTGAATGGAGCTTTCGCATGGCAGACAGATACTTCCCGAAAAATCGGTTAATAATTAACGATTTTACCGCATTTGAAGGCGATTATGTCGGCAACCGCAGCAGATATTATATGCAAATTGAGCGTCTTTTAAGAAACGGCATCGCCCATCTCGATTCGGTCGGAATCCAGTTCCACAGCTTTTTCCCTCAGGAACGCGAGGAAGAAATGGCAAAGACGAGATACAACCCCGTATATCTGTATGAGGTATTCAATACATATGCTAAACTCGGCAAGAAATTACAGATAACCGAAATGACAATTCCCGCGTATTCGAATTCGGACGAGGATGAGGCTGTTCAGGCTGAATTGCTTGAGAATGTCTACAAGGTATTCTTCAGTCACCCGTCAATGGAGGCCGCAATATACTGGAACATGGTTGACGGATATGCGGCGTTTGCACCACAGGGAGATATGCAAAGCGGCGAGAACAAATTTTATGGCGGCATAAGACGTTTTGACCTTTCTGAAAAGCCTGCGTCAAAGGTTCTCAAAAACCTTTTCCAAAACGTATGGCACACCGAAACGGAAAGCGCAACCGATGACGGCGGCGTTGCAAAGCTCCGCGGATTCTACGGCGAATATGACGCCGAAATCATATGCAACGGTATGGCAAAAACTGTTACAATGCCTATTTCATCAAAGAGAAATAACGAATTTGAGGTTATTGTTTAAATAACCCGAGTGCAACGCCCCCGATTGAGCGTATTACCCTCAATCGGGGGCGTTACTATATTCTGCCGTAATAATTCACATAAAGTTTTATTCATCTTCAAAAACAAGAAATTTATAAGCCGGAATGTCGAGGACAATTGCTATATCAAACAGAGTGTCAAGCGAAATCGCTTTATTGATATTCGGGGCTTCCACATGCCCGATAAATGCAGGGGTACGTTCAATTCTTTCAGCAAGCTGTTCTTGTGTCAATCCGCGGAGTTTTCGATAGTATGCTATTTTTAAACCGAGCTGTAAATATTCAGATTCATATATATCCTTCATCAAATCACCTCACAGCTTATATTTTACCAAAATAAAAAAACTATTGACAGGAACGGTTAAATATGTTATTATAACTTATAGATATAATAACATATTGATTTTCAAACACAAAACGTGTTTGCGAGAGAGGAGTATTTATTATGAAAACAAAGAAAACAATATGTGGTTTACTCAGCGTTATTATAATTTTATCGGGTATGCACTCTGTATTTGCAACGAGTGCCGCCGAGGGTTATAACACACTTGTTCACGAAGATTGGGAATATGTCTTTTATGACGGAAGTGTCACAAATAAGTGTTGTGATACGGTGGCAATCAAGGCATATAACGGAAACGCTTGCGACATTTCGGTTCCCGATAACGTCATCGGATATGAGGTCACAGCAATATTCGATGAAGTGTTTATGAACAATGATACGGTTGAAAGTGTCACAATTCCCGAAACGGTTAAGTATATTCACCGCGATAACTTTGAGGACTGTAAACGTCTGAAAAAGGTATATGTACCCGAATCCGTAAAAAGGATAGACGAAAATTGCTTTGAACAATGCAGTGCCGCGTTGGAAATAGTCGGTGCTGTCGATTCATACGCATATGACTATGCTCGGAAAAACGGTGTTAAGTTTGAGGAAGATGAGGAATATCAAAAAGACAGCGACAAAACATCGAACAGCTCACTCTATAAATATGAATTTTTAAGCGGCAATTTTAAATATACTTATTACGAAGATTGCGGCTATTGGGACGATGGCTGGTTTGTAACCGATGAAGAACAAGACAACATCGCAATAACCGCATATATAGGGTCGGATAAAAATGTGGTTATTCCGGCGGAAATTGACGGTAAAACAGTGCGCGGAATATTTGACGAGGTATTTATGAATAACAATGATATTGATAGCGTACGTATTCCGAACACAATAAAAAGAATACATCGTGACAATTTTGAAAACTGTTCGAACCTAAAAGAAGTGTATCTCACAAAAAGCGTAGAAAGAATCGATGAACTCTGCTTTTTAAAATGTGAAAATCTTTCGGCGATTTACGGTCCGAAAGATTCATATGTCAGTGATTATTTTACCGTTAGCCAATACAACTTTGTTGCAACCGATGATTCCGAAGTCACAGAACCCGATATACCCGAGCAAATCAATAAGCCGATTGTAAAGGTTGAGTGCAGAAACACAATTCCGGGTCAGCTTACCGATGTGACCGTGTCTCTTGAAAACAACAAAGGTTTTTCCAATATCGGTATTGAAATAGGTTATGCTGAGAATGTTATGAGTATTGATGAGATTATACCGAATGATGAAGTAAACGCAAACTTTACCTCTGCGGAATCTTTGAATACCAATCCGTTCAATATAAGCTGGGACAGCATTGAAAATAATACATTTAACGGAAAACTTATTACAATCAGATTTAAAATAAATGATGACGCACCAATCGGCAGCTATCCGATTACCGTCGATTTTTATAAAGGTGTCAACGGACAATACTCCGACGGTGATGACGTAAATTATGACGAAAAAGAGCAACCTTTGGAATTGGTATACGATTCCGCTGTATTGAATATCGATGACCATATTCCGGGTGATATAAGCGGCGATTATAAAACAAACAGCCGCGATGCGGTGATGCTGCTCAGGTATCTTGCAAAATGGAATATGCCCGACATTAATATTTCTGCGCTTGATACAAATGGAGACGGCAAGATTAATAACAAAGATGCAACATTGTTATTGAGATATGTCGCCGGATGGGATGTTGAACTCAAGTGATAAAGAGATTGGGAATATGTTTGATTGCGGTTTTGTTGACTTTCACAGATTTGGGCGGACGTGTATTTGCCGAAAACGAGCCGATTGTTACCGTTGATTGTGTACAAGGCAAATCGGGAGATAAAGTCTGTGTTCCGATAACTCTTTCGGGCAATACCGGATTCGGCACTTTAGCCCTTGAAATTAAATACGATAATGAAGCGTTGAAATTATATGACATTGACGGCGGCAATAATATCGGATGTAATTTCACCCCTGCGCAAAATCTTTCGGCAAATCCGTTCAACATAAACTGGGTTGATACAAAAAACAATGAATATAACGGTGTTTTGCTAAACTTATGTTTTGAAATAATAACAGATGTTTCGGGCATTTATCCTCTGGAAATATCATTTTACAAAGGGCGCAATAATGTTGACGGTGTTGACGTGAATTATGCATATGGCGGACGCGACCTTATGGATTTTATTCCTTTGAACTTAAAATATCGTTCCGGATATGTTCAGGTCGGAAATATGATTTCCGATGCAATATCCGTTAATGTCATTTTAAACGGAAAGACGTACACCAAAGAACTTGTTCCGAATTACAAATCAAACGGAATAATCGCCGCTATGCTATATGACAAAAATGAATGTCTTATCGGGATGAAAATATGCGATGCCAAAGCGGTAACAAATATTTCTTTTGACGAAAATTCAGCGGCATCCCGATGCAAAATAATTATGTGGGGAAATATGATTAACCTAAGACCTCTGTGTCAACCCCAAACAATACAACTATTATAATTATGTTCGGAGAGACAGAAGATGAAAACAAAAACACGAACGGCGGTTGCAATAATCGCCGCAATACTTATAATTAACTGCGTTCATATATCGGCAAGCGGCACAGAAGCGGTTATAGAATCCAAAGAGGCACATCGCGGAGACATTATTGATATAGAGGTTTGTTTAAAAAACAATCCGGGAATTGTCGCGGCAATGTTTAATCTGAATTATGATACGGAAAGATTACAGTTATTATCCGCACAGGATAAAAATTTATTAAGCGGAGGTATGTTCGGCAATAATATTTATGATTTGCCGTATGTTTTATTGTGGAACAGCGCATCCGAAAAGAATTTCGATGAAGACGGCGTATTGGTTGTCTTGAAGTTTAAAGTAAAGCCTGATGCAAAACAAGGAAATGCTTTTATTAACCTGTCATATGACTCCGATGATGTGTACAACGTTGACCTAAACAATGTACCGATTGAGATTAAAGGCGGATTTATCACGGTAACCGATAACACAACACGCAGATATGAAACATCACCGCGCAGCGAAACGTTATCGGTTGAAAACAACACTGTTCCGAAAAATGCGGACGATACGAACGCCATCATTTTTACGCTGAATCAAAAGACCGTAAGTGTATACGGAAAGATGTATGAAATGGATGTCTTTCCCGTACTAAAAGATGATAGGGTTATGCTTCCGATACGGTATGTTGCCGAAATTTTGGGTGCACGTGTTGAATGGAAAGAAACCGCTCCGAATATTGGCGAAGTCAGTATTAAAAAAGATAGTTCATTAATAAAATTTATTATCGGAGAAAAAACAGGATATAAAGGCAATTCAACATTTAATATGGATGTATGCCCTTATATAGAAAATTTCCGAACTTATATTCCGATACGGTATGTTGCGGATGCTCTTGATGTAAAAATTGAATGGGATGAAAAAACGAATCGCGTGATTATTTTCTAAACAACCCGAACTCAACGCCTTTTGGCATTAAAAACACAATTAACAAAAAGTGAACGGTTTGTACGCCGTTCACTTTTTGTTAATTCAGTCTCGATTTTTCATTTCCCGTTTATCAACCCGATTTATTATTCGGTTTCTTGCTCCTCCGCTTGTTTTTCAATCTTGAACATCGCGCCGCCTCTGCTCGGTTTCTGCATTCTGTGATATGCCCGACTGATAGCTTCCGGGTTTTTTACCCGTTATGCGAAAGAATGCTTTATAAAAATTCGATGAGCTGTTAAAACCGCACTGCATTGCGATATTAAGCTTTGTATCGTTTGTTGTCTTTAAAAGTCCGATTGCCTTTTCCACACGTTTTATGGTTATATACTCCCACGGTGAAATACCGTTCATCTTTTTGAATATACTTGAAAAATATGAGGGACTGAGCGCCGCGCGTTCCGCAATTTCGTCAAGCGTCAAAGGCTTGTCGAGGTTCTCGTTAATAAACACAAGAGCTTCTTCCATAAGCGGAACGGCGTTTGACACGCTTTCGTATTCAACATTGTCATCCGTATATCCGAAATCCCGAACAAGCGCAATAAGGCTGTCGCATAACAGGTGCTTTGCAACGGCGCGATACCCCGAACGCTTTTCGCGCAACTCGTCTTCCAGCTTTATAATATTATCGCGGATAACTCGGGTTGACGGGTTTGTCCGCTCAATTCGGTTTTCAAAGGCTTTACCGCGCGCAAACAAAATTTTCATTGCGGTAAAATCGTCGGGGTCATTCCAGAGAACACGCGGCTGAAAATGCAGATTCAAAAGTTCAAATTCCGAATTTATATTTGTTATACAATGCGATTCGTCACCGCTGAACAAAAACACATCACCGCCTTTGAATTCATATTCACGATTCTTGACCGAATATGTTCCGCTCCCCGACAAAAATGTCGAAAGCTCGCATTCGGCATGGTGGTGTTCTCGATACTCACGCCTGCCTGCGCGAACGGTTGAAAAAAATGACTTTATAAGCACCTCGCCGTTTTGACCGACAAGTGTGTTTTCGTTGTATTTCATAGCCGCCCCTTCTTCCTCAATCGTAAAATAGTGGACAAATTTCAAAATATAGTGAATGAAATCCGATACGGTTTATGTTATAGTATAGCTAAAGTATAAAACAGATACATATAATTGTCAAGTAAAAAAAGTTCAAAATAATCTAATTTTCGAACATTTAAAAGGATTTTATATGTATTCATCTAAAATATTAAGGGGGACTGTTAAATGAACAGTACATCAACCAAAGAAATAATATCGGGAAACATTAATACCTGCTCGTCACCGTCGGAACTTAAAATAACGGACATCCGCGTTGCGAATATCAACGGCGCGCCAAAGCATTGTCCGCTGATAAAGGTTTATACAAACCAGGGCATTGTCGGATACGGCGAGGTCAGAGACGCGTCGAGCGCAACATACGCCTTGATGCTTAAATCAAGGCTTGTCGGCGAAAACCCATGCAATGTCGATAAGATTTTCAGACGTATAAAACAATTCGGCGGTCATTCAAGACAGGGCGGCGGCGTTTCGGGTCTTGAAATCGCAATGTGGGATTTAGCCGGAAAGGCATGGGGCGTTCCGCTTTGGCAGATGCTCGGCGGAAAGTTCCGCGATAAAGTCAGAATGTATTGTGACACCGATGTTGACGGCAAGCATACCGGAACGGATATGGGTCACGCCTTAAAAGCAAGAATGGAACAAGGCTTTACATTCTTAAAAATGGATTTGGGTATAGAGCTTATGCTCGATGAACCGGGTTGTCTTAATGCGCCGATTGGATTTTTAGAGAATATTAAAAAATATTCGATGAAGGCGATAAATCACCAGAGCGGCTCAATCGATATGGATATGATGCTCGGAAAGAATTACGAGGTATTCACCATACCTCACCACGCAACGGGTATTCATCTGACGCAAAAGGGTATGGACTATCTCGAGGACTATGTTAAACAGGTCAGAGATGTAATAGGTTATGAGGTTCCTCTTGCAATCGACCATTTCGGACACATATGTATCGAGGATTGCATTATGTTTGCAAAACGTCTCGAGAAATATAACATTGCGTGGATTGAGGATATTGCACCCTGGCATTATACAAAGCACTTTGAAAAAATTTCTCACGCGGTCAATGTTCCGATTTGTACGGGCGAAGATATATACCTTGCCGAGAATTTTGAACCGCTTATGCAAAACGGCGGCGTTTCGGTTGTACACCCCGATATATTAACGGTCGGCGGCGCACTTGAGATGAAAAAGCTCGGCAATATGTGCGATAAATACGGTGTTGCGATGGCGATACATATGGCGGAAAGCCCCATTGCTTGTATGGCGGCAATTCATGCTGCGGCGGCTGTTCAAAACATTCTCGCGGTTGAATTCCATTCGGTTGATATTCCTTGGTGGAATGACATCGCAATCGGCATTGATAATCCTCTGTTCAAAGACGGTTTTGTGGACGTTCCGAACAAGCCCGGTCTCGGCATCGACAGTCTCAACGAAGAGCTTATCGCCGAACATATGCACGACAAATACCCCGGAATTTGGGAGCCGACAACCGAGTGGGATAACGAATGGGCAAATGACAGGGAATGGAGCTAATATATTTAAGGTGATTGACTATGAATAATTTTAATTTTGAAACATTATTCGGTGTCGAGGGCAAAACCGCCCTTGTCACCGGTTCATCACAGGGAATGGGCAAAGAGATTGCCAAGATACTTGCCGATTGCGGCGCAACGGTATGGGCGCACGGGTCAAGGATGTCGGAAAAGCTGACCGCGGCGGCGGAATATATCGGAACGGACAAAATCGCAACAGCCGACCTGACGGATAAGTCCGCGGCGGACACTCTCTATGCACAGACGGGTGCGGTCGATATTCTTATATTGAACGCATCGATACAGTACAAAAGGCAATGGGACGAGTATTCCGATGGCGAAGTGTATAATCAGATTCAATGCAACCTCACATCATCGTATTATATGATGAAAAAATACACCCCCGATATGAAAAATAAAAAATGGGGACGCATCATCACATTGGGCAGTGTGAATCAGTATAACAACCACCCCGAATTATCGCTTTACGGCGTGACAAAGGCAGCACAGATGAAACTCGTTCAAAGCACGGCAAAGGCTCTTGCACCATACGGAATAACCGTCAACAACATCGCCCCGGGTGCGATAAGCACACCGAGAAACGCACAGGCACTTTCAGACCCCGAGTTTAATCAAAAGGTTACAGACTCAATCCCTATGGGATATATCGGTGACCCAAAGGATATGAACGGTGCGGTTCTTATGCTTTGCGGCAATGCCGGAAGTTATATAACGGGCAGCGAAACGGTCATTGACGGCGGTATGAGATTATAAAGCTAAAGAGCAATATTGAAAACGAAATTGAAATTGAAATGTAAAATACATAGGAGGATACAACCATGAATTTTAATGACAGAGATGAAATAATAGCACTGACACCGCAATGGAAAGGCGAACGCCTGCCCGACGGCAGACCGAAAGTTGAGGATAAATACTTAAAGGCATTGAAAAATCTGACCCTTGAAGAAGTATGGAAACCGATTTTTGTCAAGGGTTACGAAAGCCAGTTTGAGGGCAGATTGCGCACCCTGCACAATGACGGAAGAAAACTTATCGGCAGAGCGGTAACGGCAACATATTGCCCCTATCGCCCCGACCTCGATGAGGTTGTCAAGGATATAGGACGCAGCGAGGGCAGAACGGGTACATATAATCAATGGGTAATAGACAATCTCATGGAGGGAGACGTTCCCGTTATCGATATGTATGATAAAATCTATAAGGGAACATTTCTCGGCGGAAACCTCACGACCGCACTCAAAAACAAAACCAAGAACGAGAACGGCGGCGCGGTTATCTGGGGCGGAATCAGAGACACCGAACAGATGAACAAGGTTGAGAACACTCAAGTTTATTACCGCGGAATCGACCCGACACCTATTCGCGATTTCATAATGACGGCATACAACACACCGACCAGAATAGGCAACGCAATATGCCTTCCGGGTGACGTTGTATTCGGCGCGGGCGGCGGCGTTCTGTTTATACCGAGTCATCTTGTCGCCGAGGTTGTCGGCGGCGCGGCAAAGACACAGGTCAAAGACCTTTTCGGCTTTGAGATGATTGCACAAAACAAATTCACCACGGCACAGATAGACAAAAACACATGGACAAAAGAAATGCTTGACCTGCTTTTGGAATTTATAAAGACAGATGACCGCGCGGCGGAATACCGCGGACTTGACTGGACGGAAGAATACGACCTTGCAATCAACGGCGACCCGAACGATACACAATCGGCACTTTAACAAAATCAAATCTATAAATAAAGAAAGGTATACCAATTATGAAAAACAACAGTATAATCTATCAGATTTTCCCGAGAACAGCCACAAAAGACGGCACGATAAAGGCGGCAACAAAGCTGCTTGACCACATCGCGGATTTGGATGTTGACATTGTATATTTGTCTCCTTTTTATGAAATGGACGATGACCCGCGCGAAGAATTCTGGAGCAACCGTCAAAAGGCAAGCGGTTTGGGCAACCCCAAAAACCCCTATCGAATGAATGACTATTTTAAACTTGACGAAGAATACGGAACGGACGAGGATTTAAAAGACTTTGTTTATGAGGCACACAAACTCGGTCTTAAAGTTATGTTTGATTTGGTATACTTTCATTGCGGACCTCGGGCAAAACTCATCGACATCAACAAAGACTTTATCAAACGCCTTCCCGACGGAACGCCCGACAACGGAGATTGGAACTTTCCCAAGTTGAATTTCGATTGTCCCGAGCTTTGCGAATACCTTTGGGAAAATATGGAATATTGGGTTAAAAACTTTGACATTGACGGCTATCGCTGTGATGTCGGCGACCACGTTCCGCTGGAGTTCTGGCGCGAAGGTGTAAGGCGCGTTAAAGATATAAAACCCGATTTTATAATGCTTAACGAAGGCCGCAAAGACGAATGGATTGAAAGCGGAGTTTTTGACGCGAATTACTGTTATTGGGGTTTTAAACAAATATTTGATTTAGGTGAAAAGAATATAAACAAAAACCTAAAAGCCATCAAGCATATCAATAAACAGACGATGTGCTTTGAAAACCACGATACTGCATCCGATGAATACGAAAACAGATATGAACGCAAGTTCGGTAAAAACGTTTGTGACGCAATGCTGGTTGTCACCTTTACTTGCGGCTGTGTTCCGTTCATCTATAACGGTAACGAAATCGCGGACAGCTGTCGCCACAGCTTATGGAACAACCGTTTTTACGGTAAGAATCTTTGCGTTGACTGGTCAGAGGCGCTCACCAAAGACGGAAAGAACCGAACCGCGCTTGTTAAGTCTCTGATAAAAATATATCACAATATTTCGGCGATAAATATCGGCGACATCAAGGTTTTGACCGAAAGCGCAGATTTTACCGTTTATAAAAAGACGCACGGCGACCGAGAAGTTTTGGTTATTGCAAATATGACAAAGGATATTCAGACCGTCTCATTGAACGGCGAAAATTTGAGCGATTATCAAACATTATTATCGGCAAGAAACATCATTGATAATAACGTTGTTACGCTCTCTGACGGCGGATACCTTGTTTTGTATAAATAATTCAAGCCAAACAAAGTCATCTCTGCAGAGCTGTTTTGAAATCGTTTCAAAACAGCTCTGTATCCGCCGATTGCGGAGTTTCGTATACTGCGGAGCAAAAAGCGGGCAACCCCGATTCACATCGATATTATCGGGACTTTCACCGGTGACTTAGCAGGCGTTCTTGGATTTCAATCCTATCATCCAAAGTCATATGTTTGTTTTTGTTTTGTTAATCATTATCCGAGACCTAATTTTCTCAGGCTAAATGCTATCGCATAATCCTTCTCAAAGTAAATTCTATTGCTGCATTTACTTTGAGAATTAACTAAAATTCAAAAAACACGAATTTTTTCGAAAAAAGCCTTGACAAGAGCGGCGCGCCTGTGTTATAATAATTAGGTCGTTTTAAATGCGGTCCGGTAGTTCAGTTGGTTAGAATGCCAGCCTGTCACGCTGGAGGTCGTGGGTTCGAACCCCATCCGGATCGCCATACTGTACCTTTGAGTACAGTATATATGCCTCTGTAGCTCAGTCGGTAGAGCAGGGGACTGAAAATCCCCGTGTCGGTGGTTCGATTCCGCCCGGAGGCACCAAATTTCTTTTAAAAAAGAAATTTGTATGCGGGAGTGGCTCAGTGGTAGAGCGTCACCTTGCCAAGGTGAACGTCGCGAGTTCGAATCTCGTCTTCCGCTCCATAAAAAGCGCTTCTTTTTAAAGAGGTGCTTTTTTTAGTGTGCCGATTTTACGGCTCACGCATATCACCGCACAGATATTATACATACAATATTTTACAATTGCGAAATAATGTGATATAGTATTAGAGTTTTTTTGGTATAAGGATGCGGTTTTCGATTTATGGCACGCTTTGACACTTTTATTTAAGTAGAGTAAAAGCATAAACATTCGGATGTGAAAAATTTAAATAGGAGTGTTAAAATGCAAAAAAGTAAAGAATGGGTAAGGTGGCGAACTTTTATAAAACCTGCGACCTGCTTTGAATGTTTTATACGTAATAGCAAAATATTTTCTTATGAGGAGTTAGCGAGAATTGGGGAACCAAAACTTCATGAGAACTGTGGATGCAGATTAGAACAATTGCTTGCCATTGTTGCAGGATATGCAACAGAACTTGGTACAATGGGTGCAGATTGGTGGTTGTATCACCTGAAGGAGTTGCCGGATTATTACATATTTGAAGATGATGCGAAGGCCTTGGGATGGGTTAATGTTTTGGGTAATTTTGATAAAGTTGCCCCGGGGAAGATGATGTATAAGGAGTTTGAAAACAGAGATGGTATTTTACCTGAAAAGAAAAATCGCCTTTGGTATGAAGCAGATATAAATTACAAAGGCGGGTACAGAAATAAACAAAGAGTGGTATTTTCGAACGACGGACTTGTTTTTGTAACATATGACCATTATAAAACATTTATGGAAATAATTGAAGAGGAGCAATAATTTTATGGAAAAAATAATATTAGATTTTAGGAATTGCAAAAATGCTATTGATATACATAGTGAATTAAAAGAAAAGTTTGTTTTTCCCAATTATTATGGTGGGAATCTCTCTGCTTTATGGGATTGTTTGGATAATTATTGTAATTGGGATTTATGTGTCACAATATATGGAACTGAAAAAATTTCAAAGGAGTGGCAGCCATATATGAAAAAAATTCTCAAAGTATTTCAGGATGTCCATAAAAAAACCCCGAATGTAACATTTGAAGTTGTTTCATAGCTGGTATCTAAACCATTCGGCTCTTCCATAAAAAACACTTTTTTTAAAGAGGTGCTTTTTTATGCTGATTTTACGGCTCACACATATCACGACGCAGATATTATACATACAATATTTGACAATTGCGAAATAATGTGATATACTTTTTATATTCGATAAAGGATAACGAAAATTGATTTAAGGGAACATGAACAAAATTATGAAAGACATAAGCCGAACGAAAAGTATTTTTGAAAACATAGATAACGATTTAACGTTAAAGAATAGGCGCTGTTGCTTTACGGGGCACCGCTTTATTTCAAATGAGCATATGGATAAAATAGAAAAAAACCTGCCGATTGTGATTCGCACTCTTGCCGAGTGCGGCATTACCGAATTTTTAAGCGGCGGCGCTCTCGGATTCGATATGATTGCCGCAAAAGCGGTTATTCGTGAAAGAGAGAAAAATGGCGATATAAGGCTTGTTCTCACTCTGCCTTGTATGAATCATAACCGGGGTTGGAAAAACGCAGACAAGGCGAATTTTGAGAGCGTCGCGGCGATGTCGGACGAAACCATATATGTATCGGATGATTATTATGACGGATGTATGCTGCGCCGTAACCGTTATATGGTCGATAAAAGCCGTCACTGTATATTTTATATGGCATATCCGCGCGGCGGCACCGCCTATACCGTCAGATATGCCCTTGACTCAAATCTTGAAATGCATAATATAATGATACCCGAACAGCCGCTCGGCTATTTATGATACTTACCTCCGCCCGAGATATTGAATGCGCGATAGAGCTGTTCCAATAAAATCACGCACATAAGTTGGTGCGGAAAGGTCATTTTCGAAAAGCTGAGCTTTATATCCGCCATGTCTTTTATTCTGTCCCAAAGCCCCATCGAACCGCCGATGATAAACACAACTTCACTCTTTCCACCCGACGGAATATCGCTCATTGTCTTTGCGAATTCCTCGGACGATTTTTGTTTGCCCTCAATACAAAGCGGTATGATATACGCGCCTTTCGGTATTTTTTCAATCAGGCGTTCGCCTTCGCGCTTTAAGACAATATCCCTTTCTTTGTCCGTCGGATTGTCGGGCGTCGGGTCATCCTTTATCCTTATTATTTCAAGGCGGCAATACCGCCCCAATCTCTTTGAATATTCATCTATTGCGTCCGATAAAAATTTCTCTTTTATTTTTCCGACCGCCAAAATCGTAACGTTAAGCAACCGAGTTCACCCCTTTATTTCGTTTAATAATAAAAAGGTTTTGGCAAAATGCTTTCGGGTCGGGTATTACCGATAAACCGTATCTTACATTTTGCCAAAACCCCGTTTTTTCGTGATGTATCAAACAAGCCTTGATTTAAAGCGCAAAATAATATCCCACTCCGCGCTTGGTCATAATATGTTTGGGCTGTGACGGGTCTTCCTCAATTTTCTCTCTTACACGGCGCACGGTAACGTCAACCGTTCTGACATCGCCGTAATACTCATAATCCCAAACGTATTCAAGCAGGCTCTTTCTTGAATAAATTTTGTTCGGCTGTGCCGATAAAAATTTAATCAGCTCAAATTCGCGGACGGTAAGGTCAATAAGTTTATCGCCCTTATACAGCTCATACCTGTTACAGTCAAGCTTAAAGCATCCGACCTCAATAATATCGTTGTTATCCTCTTTTATCGGTTCAATCTCAACGCGACGCATATTCGCCTTAACCCTTGCCAAAAGCTCGCGCATACTGAACGGTTTCGTTACATAATCGTCTGCGCCTATTTCAAGACCCAGAACCTTATCAACCTCGTCCTCGCGCGCGGTAATCATTACTATCGGAACGGTAGAGCTTTCGCGTATCTTTTTACATACGTCAAAGCCGTTCATCTCCGGCAGCATTACGTCAAGCAGTATAAGGTCGGGGCGGTCTTCGGAATTTTCGGCAAGAGCCTTTTCCACCGCCTCAGCGCCGTCATATGCCTCCGAAACGGTATACCCCTCTTTCTGAAGATTTAACCTTAAAATATCCACAATACTCTTTTCATCGTCAACCACAAGTATTCTTTTTCCCATTTTCGTACCTCTCTCTGTATCAAAAATTAATCTGAAGTAATTCCAAATATGTCAATTCTTTAATCAGCCGAAATCCAAATCCGACATCTTTAATATACAACATAATCCAGCGGATTTTTAAACTCGCCGTCAATTTTGACCTCGAAATGCAAGTGCGGTCCGGTGCTGTTGCCCGTACTTCCGACATAGGCTATTGTTTGTCCCCTTTCAACCTCGTCGCCCACGTTTGCCGCCAGCACGCTGCAATGTCCGTATGCGGTCTCAAGACCGCCGCCGTGGTCAATCTTGATGTAATTTCCGTATCCGTCTGCTGTTCCCGAAAAAATAACGCGACCCGACTTTGCCGCACAGATTGCTTCTCCTTCATCCGCGCCTATGTCGATTCCGCTGTGAAGCCGACCCCAACGCGTGCCGAAATTCGATGTGAGTACGCCCAGTGTCGGATTCAAAAATTCGTCATCTTTGTCCGTATCATCATTTTGAATATCGGTATTTGTCAAAGACTTATCGCCTGCCGCGGAATCCTCGAAAAGGTTTTCGACCTCGGCATCTTGAATAACGCCGACGGCATCCTTAACATCCGATGTGTCCGCCGCAGATTGAAAAACTCCGCCCGACAGCCATACCGCCGCCGCGATAATGATTGCCGTCTTTGCCGAAATATCCGCCGCGCGTTTTAAAAGCCTTTTCGGTTCAATAACCTTTGTTCTTACGCCGTTCGATGCTGTACATTGTTTTTTATTGCCGTAACTCATTTAATATAACCTCCGTATAAATTTGGTATATATTAAATTTATATTACAGTCTATATAATTTTAAACTACTTTTTGTTAAAAATCAAGGGTTTTATTAAAATTTCTTCGATTTTTTTTAAAAATTTTTTGAAACTGCCCGTTTTTTGCTTGTTTCAAAGCGATTTTGGCTAAATTCTGTAAATATAATACACTATTTTACTCCGATAACAAATAAAATGTAAAACATACTTGACATTTTTAAAAAATATGTGTATAATATAATGTAAAGCTGACTTTACATTACGAAAGAGAGGCGGTATTTTGGATAACAAGATAAAAAAGATGCGCAAAGAGCGGGGCATCACACAGGATGAATTCGGAAAAATTCTCGGCGTAACAAGACAGACGATAATTTCGCTCGAGAGCGGTCGATATGACGCATCGCTTAAACTGGCGCACAGAATCGCCGAATACTTCGGCGTAAAAATCGAGGATGTGTTTGTCTTTGACGATTAAATTTTAAAATGAAAGGAAAATCGAAACTATGAAAACGGAAATAACAAAATCGGAATTTGAAAAAAAGATTAAATCACGCGCAATGCTCGGATTGATATATGCGTTAATCGGAGCAGCAATTATTATAACGGCAAATACTATTAAGACGGACAACGATGTTGCGTACAGTTTTGGCGCGGTTTTTGCGGCAATGGGTATCGTGCGGTTTGTGCAATACACACGCTTGTTGAATAACAAAAGTGCGCTCGAAAAAAGAGAAATTGCCGAGAATGACGAAAGAAACGTAATGATAGTTACCAAGGCGCGCAGTCTTGCTTTTACGGCATATTTCGTATTGGGCGGAATAACCGTTCCCGTAATGTTCCTGACGGGAAACCGTACAATCGGGCTTTATGTCGCATACAGCATTTGCGCCTTTGCCGTCATTTATTGGCTCTCATATTTAATAATCCGCCGCAAATATTAATTATCAAAAGGCATAAAAAAACGCCCGCCGATAACAACCGCAAGTTTTCGTTAATTTTCCGTTAATTTTTCGGAAAAATACTTGACATTCACAATAAATGCTGATATAATTAAATGGTTGTATTTAATATTATGTATTAAAGCATCTCGAAATCTTAAACGGAGAGGTGGTCGAGATGGTTTAAGGCGCAGCATTGGAAATGCTGTGTATGTTAATAGCATACCGTGGGTTCGAATCCCATCCTCTCCTCCACGTCGCGGCAAGCCTTTTGGCTTGCCGTATTTTATAGTATAACAGGCATATCAATGCTCTGTGGTGAAAGTCCACCGAGGTGTAGTTACCGATGAACTCTAAAGCAATTTGCAAGTTTTATATCGTAAGGTGTGGGAGAGAAGAAGCAATAGCGAAATCGTAGCCCTACGGACAGAAACTTAATACAAAGGCACATTTGGCGGATAAGTTGACTAAAAGCAACGAAGTACAAGAGGTAATCGTAACCCAAGTGCGTAAATTAAGAGTATACGCTGACTGAAACAGGCTATAGTCTACAGCCCGTGCTGGATGCTATGGTTGTATGGGGAACAAAATATAAAGAAAAATTCGTATAATAACAACAGCAAGCAGCCGTCATTTGCTGCTTGCTGTTGTTATTTGTGAAACTCATTCGTTGTTTATATCATTTATACGTTTTTCGGCGGAATCTATCGCACGTCTTTTATACTTGCCTTTGTCAAGGCTGAATACAAATTCGGCGTATTCGCCCTCAACGCTGTTGACGGTTATGTCCTTGCCGTGTGCGCTTAAAATGTTCTTTACCAGATACAAGCCTATACCGGTGCCGCCTTTGTTAAGGCTGCGCGATTTATCGGCTTTATAAAAGCGCTTGAATATCATTTGTTTTTGCTCGTCCGATATTCCGCATCCCGTGTTTTTAATCGAAATAAAAGTATCGTGCTGGCTTTGGGTAACCGAAACGGTTATCTTTCCGTTATCATTGGTGAATTTTGCCGCATTGTCAAGCAGGTTTGTTACAACTCTCGTTATGCTGTCGCGGTCGGCGTTGACATAACAGTTTTCTTCATCAAGATCGAGTTCGACCGATATGTTCCTGTCTTCAAGCTTTTGTTCAAGCCCGATAAGAACAATTCGTATTACCTCGTTTATATCAAAATTAACGGGCTTTAAAGTAAGCTTGTCGGATTGCAGACGCGTAATGTCAAGGAAAGAATTTACAAGCCTTGACAGGCGCGCAACCTCGTCATACACGATTTTAAGATAGTCCTTTTGTTTTTCGGGCGGTATGGTGTCATCGAGTATTCCCGAAACAAAGCCGCCGATTGTTGTCATAGGCGTTCTGAGTTCGTGCGACACATCGGATATAAACGTGTTTTTAATCTCCTCAGCCTTTTCTATCTCGTGCGCCATATTATTGAAAGCGTCCGCAAGCTCGGCAACCTCGTCAACGCCGCTGTACAGGGTTGCATCGTCAACCCTCACCGAAAAGTTTCCTTTGGCAAAAGCCTTTGTCGCCTCGCTTATCTTTTTTATCGGTACTGAAATTTTGCTTGCGGTAAAATATGTCATCAAAAGCAGGAACACCAATATCAAGCCCATTGAGAGGAGCAATACTTTGAGTATGTCATACTTCATCTTTTGATGCTCGGGTATCGGGCGGCTCATCGAAACAGCGCCGACAGTCTGACCTCTTGTGTCTTTAATCGGCATTTGCAGGGTGAACATTACCTCTTTAAAAAGTCCGCCCATTGTTCCTATAAGCGAATTTTTTTGACCCGACAAAACCGTCTTTGTATATTCGCCGTTTACAAACATCGGCGGATTATCGAGATACGGGCTTTTCGCGCTGCACGAAACGACCTTGTTTTGTGAGTCAAACACAATAATATAGCATCCGACCGCATGAGCAAAGCCGCTTACAAGGCTTGTAAGGCTGTCGCTGCTTATATTATTTTCTATCATATTTCGTATGGTTTCGGCGTTCTTGCTCAAATATTCCTCACTCTGATTGGCGACATATTTTGTCATAAGCACCGTTTCGGTTGAGCCGAGTATGATTATACATATGAGCATAGAAACTATATTTATTGAAAAAATTCTGCTGAACATACTGCGTCTGTTCATAAATATCCTCTTTTCGGTCGCTGAATTTTTTATGGGATAAATAAATTATTTATCCTCTGTTTCAAATTTATAACCCACGCCCCATACGGTTTTGAGCTGCCAATTTTTGTTCTCGGATTCAAGCTTTTCTCTTATGCGCTTAATGTGAACGTCAACGGTTCTTGAATCGCCGAAGAACTCATAACCCCATATTTCATCCAAAAGCTGGTCTCTTGTATAAACCTTGTTTTTGTTTTTCGCAAGGAAGTACAAAAGTTCAAACTCTTTCGGCGGCATCTCGATTTTTTTGTCATCGAGGTATACCTCATATGTTTCGCGGCTGATTTTAAGTCCCTTGAATTCAAGGTCGCCGTTCTCTTCAACGGGCGCTTGCTGACCCTCGAACCGCCGCAAAACAGCCTTAATTCGCGCTATAAGTTCTTTCGGTTCAAACGGCTTTACTATGTAATCGTCCGCGCCGAGTTCAAGACCGAGAACTTTGTCAAAGGTTTCACCCTTTGCCGTAATCATTATAATCGGGGTGTTACCCATTGCGCGGATTTCGCGGCATACCTGCCAGCCGTCTTTTATCGGCAGCATAATATCCAAAAGCACTATATCGGGTTTTGTCTGTTTAAATTTGTCTATTGCCGTTACACCGTCGTGGGCTATTACCGAATCAAAGCCCTCTTTTTCGACATACAGGCGAATTACTTCGCAAATATTTATTTCATCATCTACAATCAGCACGGTATTTCTGTTGTTTTTCATACACGACACCTCTTTGTTATAAAATGTTTATACATAATAATTATACTATTAAATTGTGAATAAATCAAGCTATTTTTTACATAAAATTCTAATTTTTAATATTATCTTGCGGCCTGTTTGATTTTTTTGCTTTGATTGTTCGTCATTTTAATCAGTTTTAACACTCTCGGTCGGTTATACCTCTGAATAATCACATATTTTAAATCAATCAGGCACGCACAGACAGACGTTATTATAAAGACCGCCGGTGTGCCATAGGGTATGATTAAAATCAGCGGCACAAACGACAGCACCATAATAATACGGTGACCCAATTCCGCCATAGCTATGTTATGCAACAGCGACTCTGCGCTGTTTTGTTCAAGGTCAAATTGATTTGGTTTTGCGGTTATCGAAAACTTTTTCCATTTTTTGACTCTTAAAGCTTTGTACAGCTTTGGCTCAAATTTCAGCTGTCTGAATCCGACCGATGTCAAATCAAACTTTCGGTTTGAATAAATCACCGTTACAATCTCGCCGACGGCAATGCGCATAACAAAATGATACGAAGTCGTCAGAAAAGTTATGTAAGCCGCCTGAATCCCACCGCCGCCGAGTTTTCGCCATAACACATAAAACAGTATCGTCATAAGAATAAAAAATATATTCATACAGATGATTGCTGTAAGCGTAAATGATTTTTTCTTACTCATAGACTAACCTCGCTTTTGATTTATACCGTGCAAAACGGCACGCTATAAAAAATGTCCGCTCGGCATTTCTGCCGTGCGGACATTCGGAATGTTTTAAACATTAAATTTATCATGGATTACTTTAACAGCGCGTTCCGCATTATTAACCTTTATAAGTACCGAAACTTTTATTTCCGAGGTAGCAATCATATGAATGTTTATGTCTGCCGCAAAAAGCGCCTCGAACATTTTTGCCGCAACACCGGGGTTTGTAACCATTCCGGCACCGACAATTGATACCTTGCTCAAATCATCGCGGCAATTTACCTCTTCATAATTGAGAATGTCTTTAAGACCGTCAATAACTTTAAGGGTTTCGTCTTTGTGTGCTTTTGTCACCGTGAAAGCAATATCTTTCTTGCCGTTTCTTCCTACAGACTGAAGAATCATATCAACGTTGATATTCTCTTTTGCCAATGCCGAGAATATTCTGAATGCTATCCCCGGAGTATTTTCAACACCGATCACAGCAATCCTTGCCACATCATTATCGCGTGTAACGCCTCTTATTAACATTTTTTCCATACTGGTAACCTCCTTAACAACTGTACCGTCAACCTTTTCAAAGCTGGACTTTACTTCCAGCGGAACATTATACTTTTTCGCCATTTCGACCGACCTGTTATGCAGGACGTTTGCGCCGAGACTTGCAAGTTCAAGCATCTCGTCATACGTGATTTCGCTGAGCTTTTTCGCGTCCTTAACAATTCTCGGGTCAGCCGTATATACGCCGTCAACATCGGTGTATATCTCGCACTTGTCCGCGTGCAGAGCCGCCGCAATCGCAACCGCCGAGGTGTCGCTTCCGCCCCTGCCAAGGGTGGTAATATCATCGTATTTGTTTATTCCCTGAAATCCGGCAACAACCGCGATGTTTCCGCGGTCAAGCTCGGTTTCTATTCTCTCTGTGTCAATCCTGCTTATTCTCGCGTTGCTGTGCGCGGCGTTGGATCGGAAACCTGCCTGCCAGCCGGTAAGCGACACAACGGGATGACCTATCTTTTGGATTGCCATAGCAAGCAGAGCGATAGAGATTTGCTCACCGCTTGACAAAAGCATATCCATCTCACGCTTTGACGCGTTCGGGTTAATCTCCATTGCCTTTTCAATCAAATCATCAGTCGTATCACCTTGTGCCGATACAACGACCACAACTTTGTTTCCCGCGTTTGCGGTCTCGACCACACGGTTCGCAACATTTCTGACTCTGTTCGCATCGGCAACCGAGCTGCCGCCGAATTTTTGTACTATCAATGCCATATCTATCAATACCTCCGATTTCAATAAGGGAACGAATGTCCCGTAATTGCTTTAAGTTATATTATTCGTGCAAACGCACCGACATTATCCGCATTGAGCATATGCAGCTGCCAGTTTTTTAATTGCTTGCGCAAATATTCCTGCATTTGTTTTTCAAATTTTGTGTTATCCGCCTTTACCATTGCAACAACGGTTGGCCCCGCACCGCTTAAATACACGCCGAGCGCACCCGAACGATATGCATATTTAAACACATCGTCTATGTGCGGTATCAGCTTTTTTCTGAATTTTTGATGCAGTCTGTCATCAACCGCCGTGCGGATATTATCATAATTTCGGGTCATAAGACTTCCGACAAGCAGGGCGCTGCGCCCCGTATTAAACACCGCGTCGCGCATCGACACCTTTCGCGGAAGGACGCTGCGCGATTTTTTCGTTGCAAGAAAAAAATCGGGGATAAACGCCGCGAATTTTAAATCGTCGGGCAACTTGGTCTTTACGCCCTTTATATCATTGTTTGCCGTAACATTCACGGTCATACCGCCGAAAATCGCCGGAGCGGCGTTGTCGGGATGGCCCTCTATTGCCGACGCCATATTTAAAAGCTGATGTTTATCAAGTTTTGAACCTGTCAGGGCATCCGCCGCAAGCAATCCGCCGACTATGCCGGCGGCGCTGCTGCCTAAACCTCTTGTTACGGGTATATTATTCTCTAATATAATATGCAAGCCTTTGGGCTTGACGCCGACTTTTTTATACACCGCCATCATTGAGCTGTATACGAGATTTCTCTCGTCTGTCGGAAGATAGTCGGATGACTCATCTTTTATTTCAATGCTCAAACCGCTGTCCGTTTCTTCTGCCCAAACATAGTTATAAAGTCCGAGGGCAAGTCCCAGACAGTCAAAACCCGCCCCAATGTTTGCACTTGTTGCCGGGATTTTTACCTCAACCATTAATCCGTCACCAGCCTTATGCTGCCTTTAATATCATAGTTTGAAAGTTCGTTTTCTTTAAACTTTTTAAACTCTTTTCCCGTCATTTTCGGGGTAAAGATTGCAAACTCGTTTGCGTATTTTTCGCCGTCAAGGGTTATAACATTGAATCCCTCGCGACAGAACGCCGCGCTGTCGGATGAACCAGAAATGCGCACGTACATACGAAAGGCTTGGTCATCGGCATCCAAAAGATAACCCGGCTCACCCTCTGTCCAGCCGAGGACGATATGCGTGTGTTTATGCTTGATTATATCAACAACATCGGATACAACCGCACTTGCCGTCGGCAGAGAGCCTGCGCCCCTGCCATAGAACATAACGTCACCCAAAGCATCGCCCTTAACCAAAATTCCGTTGAAAACATCATCGATTCCGGCGAGAGGGTGATCTTTTTTTAGTATTACGGGGCAAACTCTTGCATATGCGCCGTTTTCGGCACGCTCGGACATACCGACAAGTTTTATCACGCCGCCGAATTCAGACGCGTACTCGACATCCTCGAGGGTAATATTCGTGATACCCTCGGTTTGAATATCCTCGCTGTTGACAAACTTACCGAATGCAAGCGATGTCAAAATCGCAATCTTTCGACAAGTATCGAATCCCTCGACATCGGCTGTCGGGTCTTTTTCGGCATAGCCGTTTTCCTGTGCGCCGGCGAGAGCCGTTTCAAAGCTCTTGCCCTCTTTTATCATCTGTGTCAAAATATAGTTTGTTGTTCCGTTTAAAATACCGATTATATCGGTAAGCTCGTTCGAAACAAGGCTTGAATAAAGCGGTCTTATGATAGGAATTCCGCCGCCGACGCTTGCCTCAAACAAGTAGTTTAAGTTATTGTCTTTTGCTATCTTTAAAAGCTCGGTTCCGTGCTTTGCTACCAACTCTTTGTTCGAGGTAACAACGTGCTTTCCGTGCAAGAGCAGCTGTTTTGTGAATTCATAAGCAGGCTTTGTGCCGCCCATAACTTCAACCACCAAACCAATCTCATCATTGTTTAAAATATCATTGAAATCTTTGGTAAAGCATTTAAACCGGCTGTCGGGAAAGTCCCTTAAATCCAGTATGGAAGCAATCTCAATGTCCTCTCCGCAGCGTTTTTTGAGTGATTCCTGAGATGTTGAAATAATTTCACCTACGCCGCTTCCCACTACACCGTAACCCATAATTGCAATCTTCATCTGTAATCAATTCCTTTCCTTATTTCGCTCTGCCGCCGAGGCGGTGTGAACGCTTATATCTGAATTATATCGGGAAAGATTTCCCGAGTTCGGTGCGCCGCCGTGCGTGGCGCGCCGAACCTAATCGTCAAATTTGTTTATAACAAGTCCCGTTGTAAGCTTGGGCCAGAAATAGGTTGACTTTTGCGGCATTTTTTCATTTGCCAGAGCAACCTCTTTTATCTCCGAAATCTTGGTCGGGTTTATCAAAAACGCGCACTGATACTCGCCGCTGCGAACCGCCGCAACGGCATCGGATGCTTCACGCATATACGCAAGATTCTTTTGATTTTTCATATTTTCCATATCGATTCCGAGATACCTCTCTAAAATCAGCTTGTGCAAAACGGTGACGTCAAGACGGCGCAAAGCCTCTGACATTCCGTCACCTGCTGCGTCGGCGGCATCAAAATTCTTAAGTTTTAAAAGGTAATAATAATTTCCGCCGGTATAGAGCGCAAAAAGCTTTTCATCGACAGTATTTGCCAACCTGTCGGTAATTATGCTTGCATAATCGCCCTCGGTGAAATATATTTTTGATGCCGAAAAATCTTCGGTTAAAAATCCGATAAGCATTGTTTCGTCAAACTTTTCAAGATTCTTAACAAGCCGATGCGTCGGAAAGACAAACAAACCGCTGTTTGACATAGAAACGAGCATCATCATAATATAGTCATAATCCGCTGTTCCTATTTCCGTTCCGTCAGAGTCATGGCGCATCTTTCTGTATTTCAACGCCGTTTCGTATCGGTGATGTCCGTCGGCGATAAACAGCTTTTTATTCTCAAACAGAGCTGAAATCGTGGATATTACGTCTTGGTCGGTAACAACCCAAAGGTTTTGTTTTATCTCATTGCTCGTTACAAACGAAACATCGGGGTCTCTGTCGCTGTTTTCTTCGATTAATCGGGCAATTTTCTCTTCGTCATCGAGATAGAGCGAATATATCGGGCTTGTGTTCGCACCCGTTTCGCACATAAGCTTGAATCTGTCCTCTTTTGCTTTTGAAATTGTTTCTTCATGCGGCAAGATTACGTTATCGACAAATTCGCGCAGCTCAACGAGCGAAATAAAGCCTTTGAGCGAATGTGCGGGTTTGCCGTCGTTGAGAGAAAAAATTTGTTCGTAAATGTATATTGCCGATTCTTGCTCTCTGACAAGAACCTCTTCGTCAATCCAGCGGCGCAAGGTGTCACCGGCACGTTTATATCGGTTATTTTCATCGGTATCGGTGTCAAATTCCATACCGTAATCTATTCGTATAATATTATGTTCGTTTTTGGTGTAAAGCTCTCTTTGTTCTTCATCCGAAATAATGTCATACGGCGGCGCCGTGACATCATCAAGGTTTGCGAACCTTTCGGTATTATATCTGAGTCCTTTAAAAGGTACGACTTTAGCCATCTTAAACTTCCCTTCAATTCTAAAAATATGTATAAAAAGACTAATATATAAAATGATACAACAAAAACCGTTTATAGTCAAGGTTTTTTTATATTTTTTTTAACCTAATTATGTAAATATTTACATCAAATTTATGTGAATTTTTATAGTGCTTTTACAAATACTATTAACAAAAGCACTAACAAACGGCGTAACAGAGCCGTTTGTTTGCCTAACCGAAATAGAATACTCCGAACCCCGATTTTGAGAGGCTGATTTCCGCTTTCGCGGTGTTAAAATACTCG
>ERZ773192.1129-NODE-1129-length-29038-cov-15.418107_pt1 | contig 29038 bp, 18 predicted proteins | sample MGYA00581010_ERZ773192 | MGnify/ENA primary metagenome ERZ773192 (study PRJEB29015, sample SAMEA2737741) | human gut metagenome | biome: human gut; feature: human-associated habitat; material: faeces | place: China | collected 2012 ...
TTACAGATATGGTAGAACAATCGATCATTACTTTTGTGGATGTTTTTCAAGAAGAGAAAGCTAAGCTGTTGGAGGAAATATCAGAAAAAGACCAGATGCTGGCTGAAAAGGATGAATTGTTAGCTAATAAGGACAAAGAACTGATAAGACTCAAAGCAGAACTTGAAAATCTAAAAAAACAATAACTTTTTGATAATCTAATAAGTAAAACCTACAACGGCAGTGGCGGATATATTCCTTTATATCCGCCACTGTCTTTATTTCAAATTCTACAACCGCCCCTTTTCGACATCTTCCTGAAGTCAAACGGGAATATGCCTGTGCTCTTCCTGAACAACGCGGCGAAACGGCCTGCATTGCTGCATCCGACAGACTGAGCGATCTGCGTCAGCAGGCTCTCCGCCTGGCTCAGTATCCTGTCCTGATCATCAGTTTATTTCATCACCGCATTATACACATCCCTCTTAGGGACTCCGCGATCAACAGCCGCCTGCTTGATCGCATCTTTCTTGGACATGCCCTGATCAACGTACATCTGGACATGCTCCTCCACGGACATAGCCTCGAACGAGCTCTTCTTCTCCTCCTCAAGCTTCTTCACATCAAGCCCTTCTATCACTATAACGAATTCCCCTCTCGGATCTTCCTCCTCGTAGCGGGCTATCGCCTGTGAAAGCATCATTGGTTCTATCGTCTCATGTTTCTTGGTAATCTCTCTGGCAAGCGTGATATGCCTGTCACCGAGAGTCTCCATGAGTTCCGCCAAAGTCTTCTTCAGCTTGTGAGGGGCCTCATACATCACCATAGTCCTCGTCTCACGCTTCATCTCCTCGAGAATCCTCGCTCTGTCCTTCTTGTCATATGGAAGAAACGCCTCAAATGCAAATCTTCTGGTCGAAAGTCCTGAACTGATAAGTGCCGATATACATGCACAGGCGCCTGGAACAGGCGTAACTTCAAGTCCGGCATCAAGGGCCTGTCTCACAAGCTCCTCACCGGGATCAGATATTCCCGGAGTTCCCGCATCTGTTATGACCGCCACATTCTGCCCCTGCTGCATCTTTTCAACGAGAACCTTTGCCTTGTCGTATTTGTTGTATTCATGATAACTCGTCATGGGGGTCTTGATCTCGAAATGATTGATCAGCTTGATACTGTTTCTCGTATCCTCCGCCGCTATCACATCCACCTCTTCAAGGACCCTGACGGCCCTGTATGTCATATCCTCAAGATTACCTATAGGTGTCGCCACCAGGTATAACTTTCCTGCCATATATATCCTCTCTTCTGCTGAACATCTGAGTATTAAAAATCATAGATATCTTATGCTGCCTCTTATCTCTTTGCCGTGCCTTCATACGTCGCAAGCAGCTGCTCCGTATAAACTCCCGGAGCCTTGTAGACTATCATAGGCGGATCAATCTTGATCATGGAATTGCCGCCCTTCACAGCCTCCACTATGACCATGTTCGGCTCCTTATCTATGTATGGATGTACAAGCTGCATCCTCTTTGGCTCAAGTCTGTGCTCATGCAGGCATTCAAATATCTCAGCCAGCCTGAACGGCTTGTGTATCATATAAAAGCTTCCGCCGGGTTTAAGGGCATACTCTGCCGCCGCCACCACCTGCTCCAGCGTCACATGAACCTCATGCCTCGCTATGTTCTTAGGGGCATCCGGATTCTCCAGACCGTGACTGCCCTTTATGTATGGTGGATTTGAGGTCACTATGTCAAAGGAGGCCTTCTTGTAGTTACAAGAGACCTCCTTTATATCTCCGTTATCTATTCGCACTAAACCGTCAAGCCCATTGAGGCTCACACTCCTTGCCGCCATATCCGCACATGCAGGCTGAAGCTCTATACCTATAAACCGTGCGCCATCTGCCAATTTGCCGTTTGATTGCTGAGTCACCCCTGCATCCGAATTCGTAACTCCATCTACGGCAATACAATCATGTGAGGATCTACAATCATCGGCATCCAAACCAACGAGTCTCTCCGCTCTGGTAAGAGCCTCATCCCCATACTCCTTTGCAGCAAGAAGTATAGGTATGATACCTGTTCCTGTCCCGAGATCCAGATATCTGCCGCCGCGCTTAAATCTCACATAATTTGCAAGCAGAACAGCATCCATACCGAAGCAGAACATTCCGCTGTTCTGTATGATCTGATAACCCTTGCACTGCAGGTCATCTATCCTCTCACAGGATTTAATCTCCACCGTGGATCCGCCCATCACTTCGGACCGGGCCTGTACAGCCTGACTCTCTATCGTTTTATCTTCCGGTCTAATCGTCAAATTTGGACTTTCCACCCTTGTCCTCCAATGCCTCAAGTGCTTTATATTCCTCAGCGCTGAGTCTCTCTGAATTCTTCTTTCTCTTAGGCTTGAACTTGAGTTCAGCCACAGGATACTCCATAACTTCCTTGTTGTCTTCTTTGTCAGTCACCACAATCTTAACCTTCTGACGAAGAACATTCACTGACATGACCTCACCCTTGTTGCCATCTATCGTTCTGACGAAATCCCCCACATTCGGAAGCTTCTCGTTCAGGTACTCATATGTATCCTGCTCATGTTTCAGACAGCACATCAGTCTTCCGCACACACCGGATATCTTAGTAGGATTCAGTGACAGATTCTGCTCCTTTGCCATCTTAATAGACACAGGGACAAACTCTGACAAATGCTTGTTACAACAGAGCTCTCTTCCACATATACCGATACCACCCACCATCTTGGTCTCATCGCGGACACCTATCTGTCTGAGCTCTATTCTCGTCTTGAACACCGACGCAAGATCCTTTACCAGCTCACGAAAGTCAATTCGTCTGTCGGCTGTAAAGTAGAACAGCACCTTGTTATTGTCAAATGTATACTCAGCCTCGATAAGCTTCATATCCAGTTTGTGCTTTGCGATCTTCTCAAGACATATGTCAAAAGCCCTTTTGCTCTTCTTCTTGTTATCTTCATATCTCTTCTTGTCATCCGCTGTAGCTATCCTGATGATTGGCTTCAGCGATGCTGTAAGCTTGCTGTCCTCAACTTCTCTTCTTCCTAAAACTACTTTTCCATATTCCACACCTCTTGCGGTCTCAACTATGACAAATGTACCTGCCTCAACCTCAAATTTCTGTGGATCAAAATAATATATCTTACCGTTTGGTCTGAAACGAACTCCTATAATCTCTTTCATCAACAATTCTCCTTCATAGTCAGGAGCATGAGCTCCATCGCAATGTCAAAGCTGACATTTGCCTCAAGTCTGACTTTTGCCTTATCCATCGACTTGAGCACTTTTTCTATTCCCTCATAACTGATATGGGATGACTGCTTCCTTATGTCGGAATAATACTCCTTAAACATCAGTCTGCCCGGGTTGTTTGACACCTTGAGCATCAGTATGTCTCTGTACCACATCATCATCAGATCTATATAATCACTTATCTTGAGCTTGTGAAGCTCCATGGTCTTAAGTACAAATATCATGTCATCCACGGACATGTCATTTATATGTCTCATGAACTTTACGACATTCTCTTTTATCTCTTTGTACTCATCGCTGGTCGCCAATCTGATCGCTTTTCCCAGATTCCCCTGTGCAAAATCCATGCAGAAATCCGCTTTCTGCTTGTCCAGCTTCAGTTCATTCATGAGATAGTCAAGTATATCATGCTCTCTCACCGGTTTCACATTCAGCACTATGCATCTTGATAATATCGTCTGAAGCATCTTGTCAAGGTTGTTTGTCAGCAATATGATTATCGCATAAGACGGAGCTTCCTCAATAGTCTTAAGCAGAGCGTTCTGTGCATTCACATTCAGGAGCTGTGCGTCCTCGATGACATATATCTTATATCTGCTGCTGTAAGGCTTGATATCTATATCTGAATTCACCTGATCCCTGATCTCTTCAACCGATATCACATTCGGCTTATCGTGTGTAACCCACACGATATCAGGCTGATTTCCCGTCTCACACTGCAGACACGACTTACAATGATTACACGGTTCTGTACCACCCTCCTCACACTGGAGAGTCTTCACAAGTGCCCTGGTAAGCGTCTTTTTACCGCTTCCCGTCTCGCCATTGATGATATACCCCTGGGATATCTTTCCCAGCTCGATACTGCTCTTAAAGTGGCGGATTATGTCCTCATGTCCGATTATATCTGTGAAATCTATCATATATATCAACCCCCTTACAATTAATCTGGTATGCCGGATACTCTGGCCTTCTCCAACTCAGAATATCACAGATTGAGTTTCTTCTCTACATACCCTACTATTATACCATGAATCTCATCAATAGGTAAAGTGGCGTCTATCTTCACTATGCGCTCAGGATGCATATCCGCCAGCATACGGTATCCATCCACGACCTTCTGATGAAATTCCATTTTCTCATTCTCCATCCTGTCAAGCTCTGCCTGATTTTTCTTCCTCGCTATACCTTCCTGGGCATCAAGATCCATGAGGAATGTCATATCCGGCATGATCCCCTGAAGCGCAAATTCATTCACATCATAGACTGTATCCACACCGAGACCTCTTCCTATCCCCTGATACACAGCCGATGAATCCACAAATCTGTCAGCTATGACAGCCTGTCCCGCATCCAGTGCCGGCTTGATATTCTCCTTTACAAGCTGTGCTCTGGCAGACGCATAGAGAAGGAGCTCAGTCATATAGCCCATCTCCGTAAAATCCTTGTTAAGTATGACCTCACGTATAGCCTCGCTGATAGGATTTCCACCCGGATCTCTGGTTATCAGCACATCATACCCCTTATTCTCAAGGTACTCTTTCAAAAGCTCTCTCTGAGTCGTCTTACCCGCTCCATCCGGGCCCTCTATAGTTATAAATATTCCCTGCATTATACATTCCTTGTATGTGCGCAGCTGCGTACACCCTTTCATATATTGTAAAATCGTCAGATTGCCGCCACAAGCAGCATTCACCGCATATCACATTTACATCATCACTTATACGCCAGGACTATATCTCGACATATACATTTCTGATCACCTTCACGCCATCCGGAGCAACTCCCGCCACATGAAGACCGCTTTCTGTCATGGCCGCTATCCCGGCTGCAGCCTGTGCGTCGTACACTTCCCCGGGTGCAAGCACCGGTATTCCAGGTGGATATGCATACACAAATGTGCCTGAAACTCTGCCAACCGCATCCGCAAAAGGCACAGTCTCAAGTTTCTCATCCCAGGCGATACCAGGAACCATGAACACCGCTCTTTTAGAAACGATATCTATATGTGGAAGAGCCTCTTTCCCATGGCAAAGTCCAGTGTCTATCTCATTTATCGCCTTAAACAGTATATCATAACTTTCCTCACTGTCCACAACTGAAGATATACATATGACATAGCTGACCGATGCCATCTCCACTATAAGTCCATATCTGTCCGCCAGCGCATCTGCAAGCATCACGCCTGTGAATACAGTTCCATCCTGCATACATGTTCCGGGCCGCAGCACGAACACGATCCGGCCCTCATCATAGTCAGCCACAACACCATCCTTCTCCGGCCTGAACAACTGTATATTCCTAAGTGTCCTGCATCTGTCCGCAAATGCATCAAGTCTCATCCTGTACCGGTCAAATTCCTGTTCATTATTTGCGCCAAATGCAACGGCCTTCTCCATACTCTGCATGAATATGTACGACGGCGACGATGTCTGGAATATCTGAAGATACCTTCTGATTCTGTCATCAAGTTCCGGTGCCATCACATGTAAAAGCGAAGTCTGGGTGAGCGCTGGCATGGTCTTATGAAGACTCTCGATCACTACATCTGCCCCCTGTTCCATCGCCGTCTCATGATTCTTCATAAATCTCAGATGTGCCCCCTGCGCCTCATCAACTATGAGATATATACCATGTCTGTGTACAACCTCCGATATCTGACGGATATCTGATATAACGCCCTCATATGTAGGTGATGTGATTATAACCGCCTGGGGCTTCTTTCCATTTGCGGCAAGTTCTTCTATCTTGTGTTCCACCGCATCTGCGGATATACCACCAAGTATATCGGATTTTGTCTTTCTTTGATCTATACCGTCAACCAAAAGACTGCTATCCGCATCATCGTGACATTCCACATACTCCGGGATGAGATACTCTGGATAAATCTCTCGCATACACACTGCATTGTACACCGCCTTGTGGCAATTTCTCGCCATGAGAAGCACGTCCCCTCTCTGGCATACTGCGTGGATTGCAGTCATAAGTCCTGCGGTCGACCCATTCACCAGCATATACGTGGCATATGTTCCATATACTTTTCTCATCTCCGCAAGGCTGTCAGCGATAAATGTCTCCGGCTCATGCATATCGTCCAGATCCTTCGCCTCTGTAAAATCATGGGCATACACCTCATCCCAGAAGTTTTCCGCATTTTCCGGTAAGTTATCCACATTTTGAGGTGGTTGTCCACCATTTCCGGCTCCTCCTTCGGGCTGTCTCTTGTGTCCTGGCATGTGCCACGGATATGTACCTTTTTCTATGTATTTTTCAAGCGCCTCATTTATATATTCTTTCAAATCACTGCTCCTCAAAACTTTTTAAAGATGACTTTACAATAACAAATAGAACGTCAGCTATCAACCTTGAACTAAAAAAACAGGAGAAACCTTTTACGGTTTCTCCTAAAAAAGGGTATCAGGTTGTTTATGAAAACCTGATGATTAGAGGGGGTAATTTATGAAAAGTTTAAGTACTACCTAATTTACTGTCTGCCAAATGCCGCCACAGCATCCTCTATCTTCCGGAGTTCTTCCTCAGACATAACTGTGTGACTCTGCTTCTCTGCTGCCTTCAGATTGCTGAGTATCTGTTCCGGCTTTGATGCGCCTATAAGAACAGTTGTGACCTCAGGCTTGTTGAGAAGCCATGCGATGGCAAGCTCTGAAAGTTTCATATCATATCCTGCTGCGATCTCATTTAACTGGTTCAGAAGTGGTCTATTTGCAAGCACCTGATCCTCATGAAGGAATCTTCCGTCCTTCACAGCCCTGCTGTCAGCAGGCATATCCTTCAAATATCTGTCTGTCAGCATTCCCTGTGCCAGAGGCGAGAAGCATATGAGTCCCTTGCCTGATGCGTATGTCTGCTTCAGAAGCCCATTGTTCTCGACAGATCTGTCCAGTATGCTATATCTGTTCTGATTTATCACAAATGGCACATGGAGCTCGTCCAGTATCCTCTCCGCCTTTGCCATGGTAGGTCCATCATAATTGGAAAGTCCTACGTAGAGTGCCTTTCCGCTCTTTACTATCTGTGCCAGCGCACCCATCGTCTCCTCAAGCGGAGTGTTCGGATCCATTCTGTGATGATAGAATATATCCACATATGGAATACCAAGTCTTTTAAGGCTCTGGTCGAGACTCGCTATGAGGTACTTTCTGCTTCCCCAGTTGCCGTAAGGGCCTTCCCACATATCGTATCCGGCCTTCGTGCTGATTATCAGTTCATCCCTGTACACGCCCAGATCCTCTCTGAGTATCTTTCCAAAGTTTTCCTCTGCACTTCCGTACACCGGGCCATAGTTGTTTGCTATATCAAAATGTGTTATTCCGTTGTCAAATGCGGTAAAGCACATCTTCTTCATATTCTCGTAATCGTCATTTGTTCCAAAGTTATGCCAGAGGCCAAGTGCCAGAGGCGGCATCATGAGACCGCTGTCTCCGCAGTGTCTGTAAAATCCTGTACCTTCAACATTTTTATATCTATTTTCTGCTGCCTTATAATCTCCCATATTGATACCTCTCTTAAAATTATCCTTACGATAGTTTCTTTTTATATATGCAAGTTATCACTACATTTTGAAGTATATCATACCGATCACATCAAAAAAATATGAATATTTTTGTATTATACATGAAAATTTTATTATGATTTCTATAAATGTTCTGCCGAAATTATCACGGACATTTTTACTATCCTCCGTATGCCTGTTACGCATTTACCGGGAGCTTATCTCCACCGAAAAATTGCCATCATGATATGACAGACTTCCTTTTAAGCCATACCTGTCAAGTATCGTCTTCACAACAAAAAGTCCAAGTCCACTGCCACCGCCTGTTCTGCTGCCGCTGCCCTTCACATACGGATCCCACAGCGAATCTATGTCATCCGGCAGGGTGTCGTCCGTTGTGTTGCTTATTGTCACCTTTCCATCTGACATCTCTATATCTATAATTCCATTTTCCCTGCCATATCTCACCGCATTTGTCACCAGGTTTTCCGCAACGCGTTTCATAGATTCCATATCTGCATTTAAAATACAATCGCCATCAAATGTTACCACCATATTTTTTCTCTGTATCGACACCTCATTTTCTGCTATAACTTTTCTGAAGAGTTCCGCCATATCAACGCTCTCAAGCTTTTCTCTTTTTCGCCGTTTCCCGACCTCCAGCCTGTCTATCTCCAGCATCTGCTCAATCATTCCATTCATTCTGCGCACATTTTCTGATATAGCCTCCGCATACTGCTGCCTCTTATCCGTATGCACATTTGCGAGAAGGTTCTCCGCATAACCCGACATAGCCATGAGTGGGGTTTTGAGATCGTGAGCCATGGCATTTGTCATATTTCGTCTGTACTCCTGACGGTCATAGCGGGTCTTTCTCGTCAGGTATATGACAGCAGTCGCAAATACAGTTATACATGCTATACACCATATGGCTATCCTTCTTATATCCCCGGCTAGTTCCCGTATGACTGCATCCGCGTCATAGGAACACACCCCGACAAGTATGCACTGTCTGCCATTTGCCAGCGTGACTCTGCCCTCCATGGCACCGTAAACCCTGCCGTCACCGTCCTGGATGCCACACACATCGTTTCCTGTATAATCTATCTTCTTTTTACCAAACAAAAAGTCTCCGTTTGTAGAGCCTATGTGACAAGTCCATACCAGTCTGGTCAGCTGTCCGCTTGCCACATACCGGGTGCTGGATGCTTTGATAACCCTGCCTAACGCATCACTCTCGGTTTCCAGCAGCTGATCCATGTCCCTGAATGTCCTGATACCCGTCACCACATACTTTTGCCCATTCATGACAAATGTTGAATTGATAGTGTCATCAAAAGTAAGCTTTTCCAGTGTCACATCATACTCCGAATAACCCGTCACATCCGCCGGGCCATCGTAAAATACGCTCTCGTCCGTGTATCTGTCAGTACCCTGTATCGTGAAGCTGCTTCCATTTTCACTGTCCCGCAGATACACTTTTCCTATGCACGGGTCAGTTATGCTCTTCACTCCGCAGATGTCCCCCGAATATTCATATACCGACACCCTATTGTCAAGAACCTTCGTCAGTCCACTGTCATCGCACACATAATATCCACTCATGCCGGTATCCAGATTCCTGACACACATGATAGTAAATGGCTCATTTTTATCCACAATGCTGTCCAGATCGATTCTCTGGAAAGTTTCAGAATCGTACAGTCTATATAAGGTATTGCAGTTATTTATAAGATAGTGATTGTACAGCCAGTCTTCATTTGTCACATACATGAGCACCTCGCCATTCAAATACGAATTCCACATTATCGTATTGTATGCCCTTATATATGCCGCACTGTCTTCATCCACCGAACCGGCAAATTCATCCTGAGTCTGCACTGTATTCATCCTCTCATGGACACTCCCCATCATATCATCAACGGAGTCAGACATCTTGTTATACAGCATCATGCTCGCAGTTCCGTATGACACATATGCCAGAGTTCCAATCAGAACCGTACATACCAATGCCACCACAAGCAGCTCCACCCACCAGATGGGTTTTCTCATGAGTTTCATTTTCTTTTCGTGTTTTTGCTTTTTGTATTTTTGCTTTTCAAGTTTTTGATTTTCATTCAATTTTACCATGCCATCACGCCTCCTTATTGCACATCCCTTATCTGATATCCTTTTGTGATGACAGTCTTTATCTGCCCGGCAGCCTTGCCAAGTGCCTTTCGCAGCTTTCTGATATGATCGTCCACAACTCTGGTTCTCCCATCATAATCATAACCCCATATATTTACCAGCAGTTCATCCCGCGACACCACACGTTTTCTGTTCTCCATGAGGTATATGAGAAGTTCCAGCTCTTTTCGCGGCATATCAATGGCTGCACCATCCACAGTCACCGTGAGTGCCGATGTGTCGCAACATATTAAGCCACACACAAGTTCCCTGTGGATAACGGTCCCCTTTGCGCGTCTCACCAGTGCAACAGATTTGGCATAGAGTTCTGCAATAGCAAATGGCTTGACCACATAGTCGTCGCAGCCAAGTGTATACCCATATAAAATATCCTCCTGCCTGGCTCTGGCTGTCAGGAAAATGACCGGTACATCGCTGGTTTTTCTTATCTGACTGCACAGTTCCCAGCCATCCACTCCCGGAAGCATGATGTCTAACAGCACAAGATCATACTGATTCTCATAGAGCATTTCCTCTGCCTGTATGCCATCACAGGCGCAGCTCACATTCATCTCACTTGCCTCAACTCCTGTGAAATAGTCAGCCACAGCCTCCCTTATGTCGTGGTCATCCTCCACCAGAAGAACCTTGTATCCCATCTGTGCACCTCCGTCCTAAAATAAACATTTTCCCTTCTCATTCGTCCAGCCACAATACATCTGAAACATATGTACAAAAGGCGACATCCCCTGTCATCATATTAACATGATATACAGACGATGTCGCCTTTCTGTGTCCTTTATTCTGCTTTTACCGCCCATCTCATCTTTGTGGATCTTGCCCTCGGATTACGGGCGCACTCCTCCGCTGACGGTCTGATGACATCCTTGCTGACCTCGCTGTAAACACCAGCCTTCGCCCCAGCCTTGAATGCCCTCTTTACCAGTCTGTCCTCACCTGAATGGAATGTCAGTATCGCCACTCTTCCACCTGGTCTGAGCGCATCCGGCAGTTTGTCAAGGAAATCATACAGTACCTCAAACTCACTGTTCACATCTATTCGCAGAGCCTGAAAACATCTCTGACAGGATTTCTTCACAGCCTCTTTCCGCTCCTTCTCCGGCACAAATGACAATGCCTCCTCGATGGCATCCTTCATCTGGGTGGTGGTCTCCACATAATTCTTAGTGCGGTTTCTCTTCATGATGACTGTGGCGATCTCCTCCGCATATGGCTCGTCCGAGTTCTCCTGGAACATTCCCACAAGTTCCTCATACGAAACCTCTCGCAGACGCTCCGCCGCCGACTCACCCTTCTCCGGGTCAAGCCTCAGATCAAGTGGTCCATCAAACTTGTAGGTGAATCCCCTGTCCGGGTTATCAATCTGCATTGACGACACACCCAGATCCGCCAGAATAAAATCAAAGCCGCCCGCTTCGTCTGCCACCTGGTCGATATTCCTGAAATTTGTCTGCTTTATCGTGAGTATATCCTCTCCGTATCCGGCTTCAGCCAGTCTCTGCTTCGTCTTCACTATCTCTATAGGATCAACATCCAGAGCATACATATGCCCCTCTCCATGGAGCTGCTCAAGCATACGCCTTGTGTGTCCACCGTAGCCCAGCGTCGCATCAAGGCCCTGCTGACCCGGCTGTATCTGCAAGAAATCCAGTATCTCATTCACACATATTGATATGTGCATTCCCGCCGGTGTGCTTCCCTTGCTTATGACCTTCTCTATAGTATCGGCATATTTCTCTGGATCATGCTCCTTATATTTCTCCTCAAATCTCTTTGGATGAGTGCCGCTGTAGTGCACCCTTCTCTTGTGTGGTTTCTCTTCCATACTTTATCTCCTGTCTCAAACCATGGCCAAATCATCTGCCTTCATCATACCATATCTCCCCCCAACACCGAAAGGGGGTCAGGCCCCTTTTTCTCCGTAGGGGCCTGACCCCTTTCGGATGTTACATAAAAAACCGGAAACCACACCACTTCTTGCTAAGTGTGATCTCCGGTTTCCAGGAAGTTTATTTTAAAAATTACCTTCCGGCTATTATATGATGGATCATAGTGAGCTGGCTCCTGAGTGCATCCACAGATATCTGTCCCGGCGCCGAAGGAATTCCTGCGGTTGCAAATGACACCGCATTGCCGTACATCTCACCAGTGGTTCTTGTCTCAACCCCAAGCTCACCCATGGAAATAACGATGAGCGGAGTCTGATTCCCACACTCCTGAAGCTCCTTTGCGGCCTGCATCATATCAACTACCTGCGAACCATCCTCAGGCATCATCGCTATCTTCGCTATATCCGCTCCCGTAAATATGATTGACTTAAATCTGTCAACTATCTGTTCCATCGGAATCGTAGTCTTGAAATCATGATTAGACACAATCACATACACGCCCTTAGAATGGGCCTCTGCAATAACCTCATCAACGATCTCCATATCAGAAAAATATTCCACATCCACCATGTCTATATAGCCACTATCAACAGCATTCATCAGAAGATCTCTGTACTGACTGAGAGTTGCTTCCATGCAGCCGCCCTCACCCTTTGTTCTAAATGTGAATATGATAGGGAACTGTCCCAGCTTGTCGTGGATCTTTTCCAGGGTCTTCAGCAAAGCTTCCCTGTCCAGACATTTCTCATATATATCTGCCCTGAATTCCACCATGTCTGGTTCCGATTTCGCTATAATCCTCGCCTGATAGTCCACATCATAATCCGTAGGTGCCACAAGCGGCACACATATCTTGGTCATTCCCTCACCTATTGCCACATTCTTCACATTTACGACCTTCATCACTGCCTCCCTTTGTAAATTACTTTATCTCCATTGCACCAATAAATTTGCTGCAAAGACTCTGTACATCGATCTTATCAGGAGCATCCCAATACTTAACTGAGCATACAACCGTATCACTGCCTACAGGATACATAAAGATAACTTCCTCGACATCTGATTCAAACACAGTTCTCTTAACAAGCAGATAGCTGACTTCTGTTCCATCCTTTGCCTTTACAGTTCCGTCTTTCACATCCTCCAACTTATCATACTCATCTTCCTCATAGTTAGCATAATAATCCTTGTAGAACTTTATTGTGGCAGCCAAATCAAATCCTTCCATCGATTCATATGTAACATAGTCAGATCCATCGTTACCGTTGAGTGATATACTGTACTGTGAAGCATAGCTTCTCTCATATCCGGCAGGATCCTTAACCTTTATGGTCTTATCGCCCATCTTGATGACTTCCTTGGAATAATCTGCAGTCTCAGTGTCAGCCTCAGTTGTTGCTTCCTCCGTAGCATCAGTATCATTTGCATCAGTATCATCTGTATCATCTTCATCAATAACAGGATAATTGTTGCTACCTATAGAAGGAAATTTATCTGCTGCTGAATTAAGAATATTGCTCCATGCCGCCACAATTTCGTTCAGGCTACCCATATTGACATATTTTGTTGCATCATCATTTTCTAGCACAGAATAATCAACCACATCTCCGTCTGCCGGTGCTGTAATCGCCTCGCTGTTCTTGCCAAGCTTCATTTCACCCGAAAGTGAAATCACCTGCTCCCCAGACACATTTACATCCATCTTCATATCATTCAGGCTGAAGGACTTTCCTTTGTTTATATCGGCCAGTATTGCAGAATAGTTCACTGCGATAGACTCTGCATTAACCTCAATTTCACTGTTTCCAGATACTTCTCCGCTCTTCTTGTCATATGAGAATGTGTTCTTGCCAATGATATTCTGTGGCTCTGAACCGTTTTCAAGTGAAAATGTATAATCTATAGTCTTCTCTGTCTTATCTCCAGACTTCTTTCTGCTGCCTGCCATATTATATGAAATATAATCCACGCCACCTGCTGATAATACAAACGAAGCCTTTACATCGGATGTGGCACTGTCATTGCCCATAAAGTCAACATTTAACTTCGCACCCATTGTAGTTGAACCAAATGTATAGTCAGAATCAATACGTGCGATCTTATCACCGTCAACATACACATTTATTTTTATATCATCTGTAAACATCATGTTGATCACTGTCGGCACTGATAATTCAATCTGCTGCTTGATCGCATCCTTGCTCACACCCATTTCTGAGAGCATGTCATCTGACAGGTTGCTGTCAATATACTTGCTCAGACACTTTACTATCGCGTCAGCATAATCACTTATCGCCTGCTTTGTCACTGTTATTGTGTAGTGTTCTGCCTTAACCTTATCTCCATTGGCATTTGTGAACTCTTCCTTGCCAACCTTTTCATATACCACTGACTTCTTGAACGTCTCAGTGGCAGGTGCAAGATCCTCTTCGATTATCTTTTTAAGTGATTCACTGTCTATTGTTCCGCCAAGTCCTGATGCCGATGTTCCAAGTTCTGACATGATACTGTCCACATCAAGGAGAAATGTCTTTGTAAATAACTCTGGTGATGAGAAGTAGATCTTATTATCCACAACTTTAACCTCTACAGATGCCGTCTCTCCTGCCATAGAAAGTGAACCGCCAAGAGCAAAATTATTCTTACCATCAGAAATGGCTGTTTTGCCATTCCACTCAACCTCTGCATCCTTGAACTCATCCAGTCCTGTCAGGCTGTCAATCTTGAACCTTGATTGAAAATCAATATTATCCAGATCAAATTCTTCAAGTTCCACGACGCCAGCAAGAGAGTCATTCTCGGCTTCTTTAAAAGTATTCTCCATCGCCGACTCTACTATCTCCTGAGGCGTTTTCTTCAGGAACACCAGATACACAACCACAAATGCTGCAATAACCACAAGTGCTGCAACAATTGAAATAATTGCAATCTTTATACCTTTTCTCTTATTAGGTGTCTCTGGCTTATGAGCCTGATCACCATACATATTGACGGTCTGTGAATACACCGTATCACCAAGCGAATTCATGCCGCCTGCTCCATACTGCTGCTGGCCGTACTGTCCTGCATACTGGCTGTCTGCTCCGTACTGCTGCTGGCCGTACTGTCCTGCGTACTGGCTGTCTGCTCCGTACTGCTGCTGACCATACTGTCCAGCATACTGCTGATTCTGGTCAGGCACATTGTTTGCACCGTCAGGAGTAAATCCTGTTGGTGTCTCATTCATGTTATTATCTCCCATAATTTTCCCTTTCTTTGATATATTTCCACATTCCTACCATTAACAATTTACACAATATTCTTAATTATGTAAATATGTTCATACCATCTTTATACCAGATAAAGAGCCTAATATGCAACGATATTGGCTCTTTATCACTTTTTTCTCATCAATATTTCTCTTCTTCATCGGCCATTCCAAGCTTACCCAATATGAATTTGGGAACATACGCTTCTATAAATATGCCATCATCCAGATACTCTTCTGTCTTGATCTCACCGTACTTGTGGATGAGACCGGCCATCCCCGCATCTGTATAGGCAAATGTATGTCTTATATAGGTTTTCTGCTCTCTGAGCACTTCCTCTATAGCCCTTGCAAGTTCGTCAAGTCCCTGCCCTGTCTTCGCCGATACATACAGAGTCCTGTCAGCACGAAGATCCCTGACACCGGCCAGATCATCTCTGGATAATCTGTCTGTCTTGTTAAACACTGTTATCACAGGCTTGCCTGAATCTTCATCTATCTTAAGTTGTTGTAATGTACTGTACACCGTCTCTATGTTGCTGTCCCAGTTGTCATCCGACGCATCAACCACATGCAAAATGACATCACAGTATTTCGCCTCTTCAAGGGTTGAACCAAATGCCTCCACCAGATGGTGCGGCAGCTTTCTGATAAATCCTACGGTATCAGTCAGAAGAACATTCTGACCACCCGGCAGTTTGAAACTTCTGGTGGTAGGATCAAGAGTTGCAAACAGCTTATCTTCCTCAAGAACACCTGCACCTGTCAGCGCATTGAGAAGAGTTGACTTTCCCGCATTGGTATAGCCGACAATTCCAATCACTGGAACCGCACTCTGCTGGCGCTGTTTTCTCTGCTGCCAGCGCTGGGCCTCAACCGCTTTAAGTTCAGCCTTGAGCCTGGATATCCTGTCTCTTATAACTCGACGGTCTATCTCAAGTTTTTTCTCTCCTGGTCCTCTGGTTCCTATTCCTCCGCCAAGCCTGGACAGGGAATCACGCATACCCACAAGTCTTGTTGCTCTGAACTTAAGCTGGGCAAGTTCCACCTGGAGTTTGCCCTCATAGCTTCCCGCATGAGCCGCAAATATATCAAGTATGACCATAGTCCTGTCCATGACTTTTATGTCCAGCGCATCCTGAAGGTTCATGAGCTGTGCCGGTGATAGTTCGTCATCACAGCACACGCCCGTGGCACCAAGTTCATATATCATGTCACGGAGCTCATCAACCTTACCGCGGCCAAGATACAGATCATTTGCAATCTTCTCTCTGTTCTGAACCATACGGCCGACAACCTCTGCCCCGGCAGTATCTATGAGTTCTGCCAGCTCATCCAGAGATGACTGAACCTTCGGCGACACACCCTTCTGGTCATATCCACCGGTATCCACCACAAATATTATTATCTTTTCCTGGATCTTCTCTGCCTCCAGGTCATATACATTATGTTTTTTATCTGCCATATTCCGCTCTCCAAAACTGCAGCTATTTCACTATAGTAACCTTCACCGTGAAGAAATCTGAGACATTGCCACTACTGTCCATGGCGCAGCAAACCACGTTATAGCTTCCAGCCGCATTATCTATATGATTTGTCGCTACACATATCTTATCCTCTTTGACATCTTTCACTGCCACGCCGTCCAGCGTATTGCCTCTGCCGTCAGTGGCTATTCCCTTTGTGATCGGATTGCCATTGTCTGTGGCTGTGACATATGATGCCACAAGCTGCGCCAGCTCTTCCTTCTGTCCATCGTAACCCTCAATCTTAAGCTCGATTGGGATTCTGGTTACAACAGGTGCTATATCATCTTCAACAGTTATGACGATTGTCTTATCCACCGTCTGTCCGTTGTCCTCAAAACTGTATTTAACGGTATATCTGCCTGCTTTTGTATTGTCCACGGTTCCCTCTGTCTTCAACTGGTCGGTGACATCCTCTCTGTTTGAATTGAACGCCCATATTCCTGCCATGACATCGTAGTTCTCGTTTATCTTTATACTATGACTCTCCGCACCATATATTACAGATTTTCCTGTTGTAGGATTCTCCTCCACCATGTCTGTAGGATCCCATCCAGGATTCTCGGTATCCGAAAGCTTTGTGACAGGGACAGGTCTTCCGAGTGGTCCATAGTAATCGCTGTCAAATATATTTACATAGGTGCCCTGATCACAATTCTCATATATCCACTTTGTATCAGCCACGCACAGTCTCACGCATCCGAGAGATGCACCTGTACCCAGCTTGTTGAATTCCCAGGTTTCAAGAGTGCTTTTATCTGTATCCACATAAGGAACCGAATGAAATAGCGTGTCACCCTCTATCTGTGACACATACTGACCATAGCAATTGTCAAATAAAGCAAGCCAGTCCCACTTCATAGCGATATTGAAAGTTCCAACCGGAGTCTCGCCCACAGGTGATACCGAACATCTCATCGCCTTTACGGGAACTGTATAATATCCCGCTGCATCCAGCTTATATATAGTAACAATGTTCTCCTGCCTGTTGACCTTTATAGCATAGGTACATCCATTGTCTGCAAGATCCTCACCGTTATAGTTCTCTGAGTGCTGTGCCTTTTCCTCAGAACTGCTGCCAGCAGCACCGTCTTCCGCATCCGGGTGCTCTGCGTCCTCCACCTGTTCTGAGTCTGTCTGCTGCTCCGTTGTCGCCTTCTGATCTTCCGTCGTCTCCTCATCGGCCAGATGTATCTCAGTATAACTAACTCCCGGCATAACACTCAGCTTAACCTCTGTCGTCTCCGTCTGACCACTGCTGTCACTCTCTGTCTCCGTAGCCTCACTGCTGTCACTCTCTGTCTTTTGAGAATCGCTGACCGCCTCCGTGGTATTCTGATTTCCCGCTGCATCCGTGAGATCCTTTACTTTGTTCTGAAGCCTGTAATTTTTTGTTGCCAGACTTATCACCAATCCCAGAAGCACAAGGCACAATGCATACAGCACAATCCTCTCCATATCATACAGCTTCTTTTTCTTATTATCCCTGGCCGCATACTTCTTATGGTTATCCTTCTTTTCTGCAGAAGCTTTATCCTTCTGTATCTTCTCTTCATTATTGCTGTTATTCTTATCCATATCTTCCATTTCTTTCATTTTATTCTTTAGTATTATGTACAGTTTTTTTCTTTTCACTCGGTATTCTTTAAGATAACATTTTCTATCCCAAAATAAAACATTTTTATAGAAAAAAAATCTAAAACTACATTGACTTTATCTGCGATAGTTGTACAATCCATTATCAGACGCCCAAAATCAGATTATACTTACAGTACACTATTAATGTTGAAGGAGGATACACAATGAAAGACCTTACCGTCGGAAAACCAATGAAAGTCATATGGTTGTTCGCTGTTCCCATGATACTCGGACAGATTGCCCAACAGTTATACAGTTTCACAGACTCAGCCATTGTAGGCAACTATGTAAGTCCCCAGGCACTGGCAGCCGTAGGAGCTACCTCAGTCATATCAAACATGATGATAGGTTTTCTCAACAGCGGTACAATGGGTCTTGCGATCCCCATCGCCAAATATTATGGAGCTAAGGATTATAAAAAAATGAGGCAATGCATAGGTGCATCTGCACTTCTCACACTTGTGACAAGCATTGTCCTCACCATATTGGGACTTGTCTTTATAAGACCTATACTCGTCCTGCTCAAAACTCCTGACAACATCATAGATATGGCAAATGACTACGTAGTCATCATCATAGCAGGTATCATATTCTGTTCCCTTTACAATCTGTGTGCCAACATTCTGCGTGCAGTGGGAGACAGCAAGACTCCGCTAATATTCCTGGGAATATCAGTTGTGTTAAATGTTGTCCTGGATCTCCTGTTCATCAGAGCATTTGACATGGGTGTAAAGGGTGCAGCCATCGCAACCGACATATCACAGGCGCTGGCAGGTATTCTGGCATTTGCATATATATGTCTTAAGGCAAAACACCTCATCCCTAAAAAGGATGAATACGCAGTCACAAAGGAAGACCGGTCAGACCTCATACAGTCAGCACTTGCAATGGGCTTTATGAGCTGCATTGTAAACATCGGAACTGTTATTCTCCAGAGGGCGATCAACAACCTCGGCACAGACATAGTGACTGCGCACACCGCAGCCAGAAAGATATTTGATATCCTCATGTTCATGCTTTATATAGTAGGAAATGCCGTCACAACATTTGTCAGCCAGAATATGGGAGCAGGCAAATATGACCGTGTACACCAAGGCGTAAGGGATGCGATCATCATCAACACGATCATAACAACTGTCATGATCGTGTGCGGCTGGCTGTTCAGCCCGGCTCTCATCAGGCTGGTTGCCGGAACATCAGACCCGGCCATCATCGAACCGGCAGTGCGATATGTAAGAATCGGTGTGACATGCTTCTATGTCCTTGGTCCTCTGTTCGTACTCAGATGCGCCATGCAGGGCATGGGCAGGAAGATTGTTCCGGTCATGTCATCATCCATGGAGCTTGTCGGCAAAGTTCTCGCCGTCATGATCCTCACACCGAGACTTGGATATATGGGTGTCACCATCACAGAACCTATCATCTGGTTCTGCTGCACACTGATGCTATCTATCATGTATCTGTCAACACCGGTTGAAAAGCTGGTGGCAAAACGACGGGAAGCCGGCGTCAAAGCCTCATGCTGACATAATTCCCGGCCTATCTATATACGAAAAAATCGGCGGCGTCATGTGCCCAAAGCACATTGGCGCCGCCTTTAGTATGGCTAATAATGAGTATTACTCTCTCTCTTTTTTGATAACGATATATGCTGCACCAGCCATGATAAGTGATGCTATCATTATCGCAAACATTGTATCTACAGGGGACTTGTCGCCGGTATTTACCGCATTCTGTCCCTTGCCGTCAGCCGCTGTGGTCGGTTCTGTCGTACCTCCCTTGCCAGGATCTTCCGTAGTCGGATCATCATCTCCCGGAGCTTCAGTTGTAGGATTGTCTGTTGTTGGGTTCTCTGTAGTTGGATTGTCTGTAGTTGGATTCTCCGTTGTAGGATCATCCTTACCCGGAGCCTCTGTAGTCGGATCGTCCTTACCTGGATCTACCTCATCCTTTTTTACAAGTGACTTGTCTGTTATGATAAGTCCATTCTTGTCAACCGGATTCTTCTTGAGCATATCATCCGTGAGCTTCACTGCCTGGATTCCATCAAAGTAGATAGTTGAATCAACTGTCCACTTGCCTGTGTGATCCTCCGGCACGATCGAGTTGCACCATACAGCAAATTTGACTATATCCGATGCATCGAGTGTACCACCCTTCTTACCCTTGAATGAGCTGAATGGAATAGTAACATACTGTGCCTTTGTTTCCTTTACGAAATCTGTGAGGTATACCTCAAATTCCTCGCCGCTTCCATCTGTGATCTGGATTACAAGTTTCTGTCCCATACCGTCCGGCTGTACCCACATCTCAAGTGCATTGTACTTTGAGAAATCATTGTTTGTGAGCTCTGACTTGATCCTTCCTGTCCACACCTCTGATCCATTTGTCTCAAGCGTATACTTGAATGCGCCGCCGTATGTGCCACCGTTCTTATGAGTCTTGTCAAGAACAAAGCTTGAGCTGCATCCTGCGGCTGAGTTAGATGTGTATGTGGAATCCAGAAGTCCGTCGCTTCCTGAATAGTACTCGAAGTCCTCGATGACATTTGCAGGAGCCTTATCCTTGGCCTTTCCAAGGCTTATGTGTGACAGCTGTGCGAGCTGCTCGCCATCTGCCAAGAGTGTGATGGTTGCTGTATCTGTCTTTCCAAGCTTGCTGAGATTCTTCTCTGTAAGATCAGCCGTGTAAAGTGTTGGCTCTGATCCTGCAGCGGCAATCTCGGCTCCAGCCTCAGCGTTGAGTGTAAGCTTAACACCTGTATCAGGATTGTTGATAATGAACTGAACCTTTGATGCATTCTTAACACCAGCCTTGAGTGTTGTCGCCTTGAGGATGGTATCTCTGTCAAATGGATATACCATGTAACCCATCTGGCCCGTGTATGTATTTGCAGATACTCCTGCAAGGGTTCCCATGTTACTGTAGAATCCTGTATCGCCACCAAATATTGATGAATCGTCGTTGTAGTACTTTATGAAGTCATTTATAAGCTCCTGCCCATGTGTGTCGTCATACTTATATGGAACGTAGAAGTTGGTATCTCCGAAGTTGGCCCATACAAGATAGTATGGCATGTTGTTCTTCTTCGCAATGTCGCTGACTTCCTGATACCAATTCTTTCCTGAAGCCTCTGTTCCAACCGGATTACCCTTTACGAGAAGTCCCTCGTTGTCTGAACCGTCCTTCTTCATGACTCTGACACCGCACTCAGCGATGGCAGGTATCTTGCCTCTCTTTGCAGCTATTGATGACACGATATTACATGTTGTATCAAGACTGTCAAAGAAAGAGTTGTCTGCTGCTGCAGGGTACGAATTGTAATCGTTGTAATAGTCAAATGCAAGGATATCTACATACTCATCGCCTGGATAGTATGACACGTAAGCTGCCTCTGATGTGACAGGTCCGTTTGGCGAGTATACCCAGAGAAGGTTGTGTACACCGCTCTGCTCCATGTAATCCTTGGTATATCTGTAGAGAGACTTGTATGTCTCAGCTGTGTTCATTGATCCCCACCAGAACCAGCTTCCTGTATTCTCGTGGAATGGTCTGATCATGATAGGTATTCCGGCAGCCTGAAGCTGTGATGCGTAGTCTGCGATCACATCGAGGTAAGCTGTAAATACCTCATTGTACTCTCCACCTGGGAGAATCTGCTTTACTATGTCATTTGACAGATCCTTGGACTCTGAGAAATCACATCCGTAGAAACTGTATGTTCCATCCGAGTTCTTCACTATCTTGGAGCTGGAGAAGTTTGGCATATGCATTGACAATGACACGATCGCACCATTTGCCGCTGCAGTCTTGCTGTATGCCACTGAGTTTGCCAGTGCCGAAGCCGCGTCTGAACCGCCTGCCTCCGAGCCTGTAACTGCCAGTGAGTCGACTCCGAACACACCGCTGACCTGTCCGGTCACATCATATACATCACCGAGTGACGCCTGTGGATTTACGCTTCTGCTCACATCATTCTGATGTCCGAACAGAACCTGATCACTATTCATGAGCGTATTCAGGTATGCCGCAAGTGCCTTTGCACTGTCTGCTGCATTCGCATCGCTCACTCTAACTGATGATGGCATCTGTGAAAGATCCGCTGGTGAACCAGCACCAGGAGTCTCTGTTATCTCGACAAAATCCTTTGTTGTATCTGCCTGTGACAGAACAAGATTATCAAGATATACATTTCCCTTAAAGCTTGTGCTGCTTCCTATGATTCCTATTGTCACATCTCTGAGTGGTTTATCTGTAGGAGTAAATCCCATAGTAACTGTAACCTTCTTTAATCCATCTCCGATATCCTCTGCATCATCGTCGATGGTTGTATCTTTATTTATTATTCCATCTGCAAAAAACTTGATCTTGCTTCCCTTGAGCTTTGCCGGGTAGATGATATCCACACTGAGCTGGTTGTACTGGCTCACATCCATAGCCTCTGTAGGAACACACTTAACCTTTGCCTCACTCCATGAGGAAGTTGAATCTGCTGAGTAGTCAACAGAAACCTTAAGTCTCTCATTTGCACTGTCATATGATATGTCAGGTGTGGCATTGCCGGCCTTGTTGGCTGCATCGCCGTGCTTGTATGCATATCCGGCCTCTGTGCTCCACTTGTCATAATCCTCAGCCGATGAGAGATCTGAGATCACAGCAGGATCTCTCTGCTCAAGTCCGCCGCTGCTCTCCTTAACATCAAGTACCTTAACGTTGCTTATTGTGATCTTGCCAGCATATGCTGAGTTGGAATTGTACTGGAATACGATCTCCTGTACATTTCCCACCTCTGATACATCAAATGCAAATGATATATCGCACTTGCCATCAACAAAGTTCTCAGCCTTGATGAACGGATAGTCGCCTGACTTGGCGTAATCCCAGCTGTCGCCTGTCTTCATGGCACATGCAAGCTGGATCGCATTGTATGATCCGTCTGATGCCTCGGCACCGTCAAGTCCCGTTGCATCTGCATCAAGTGTAACTGTAGCTGTGAGCTTTGCCTTTGCTCCAACTTTGACATTGTCTACTGTAGGAAGATCTGTATAGCTTTCTGTATCATTGCTGGCAAATGCCTTGTCTGTCCACTTTGCATCGCTCGCTGTGTCAAATACAAGGCTTGCATCTGCAAAATTTCCAGCCTCAGTCTCTGATGTTGTCGGCTTCTTGCCACTCTCTACCTTGTCAACTGCAACGCCGCCGATGAGAACCTTTCCTGTAAATGCTGAGTTTGCATTGTACTGGAATACGATCTCCTGAACATCGCCTGCATCCACTCCGTTAAAGTTGAACTCTACGCTACACTTGCCATCTGTAAAGTTCTCACTCTTTAAGAATGGATAGTCATCTGACTTGACATATGTCCAGCTGTCGCCTGCCTTGATAGCGCAAGCAAGCTGGATCGCATTATATGATCCGTCTGACGCCTCAGCACCGTCAAGGCCTGATATATCGCCATCAAGTGAAACCGTAGCTGTGAGTTTCGCCTTTTCACCTACAGTTGCACCCTCTATTCTCGCCATGTCAGCATATGTATCGCTGTCATTGCTGGCGTACGCCTTATCCTTCCATGTCGTATCTGAAGCAGTGTCAAATGTTAATACAGCTTCATCACTGCTCCACACTGTATTCTCTGTAATGGCTGGAGCCGCCTTTCCTGACACGTTGCCAGTTGCAGAACTTGAACCATTTCCTGATTCGCTTCCAGAATCGCCGCTGCCTGGATTCTGTCCATCTTCGCCGCCCGGGTTCTGTCCATCTTCGCCGCCTGGAGTCTGTCCATCTTCCCCGTCTCCACCAGCATCTTCACTCTGTATATCCACGTCAGATACAGATATAGTTCCTGTATATGCGGAATTGGAATTGTACTGGAATACTATCTCCGATACCGCACCTATATCCTCCACATCAAATGCAAATGTCACCTCAGCGCTGCCATCTGCAAAATTGTCCGTTTTCAGAAATGGGTAATCGTCCGACTTTGTATATGTCCAGCCGTCCCCAGTCTTGATCGCACAGGAAAGCTGGATAGCATTGTAAGTTCCATCCTCTGCCTCTGCTCCATCAAGTCCTGAATAATCTCCATCAAGTGTCACCTTTGCAGTGAGCACAGCCTTCTTCCCCACAGTAACATCTTCGATCCTGCCAAGCTCCGGATAACTACCTGTATCGTTACTTGCATATACCTTGTCTGTCCAGGCAGCATCCATTGCAGTATCAAAAACCAGAGGATCGAGCCCAATACTCTGAGCTATCTCCGCATACGGCTCATCGGTACTTGCCGCCCAGGTAATACCCGCACTTCCCCAGAATGAACCTACCATAGCAACCGCACATGTCGCAGCAACCAGTCTTGTTCTAAATCTCACCATATTTCCTTTCCCTTTCTGTTTTTGTGACATTCCTCCACACTATGCATCACAGACAGCCAGACCATGATGCATATTTATACCTGTCATTATATTAACTCATTTTTTAATTGTTGAAAATGTCATTAATTACTAAATATTTAAGCATTTATTTATATTGTTTACCCTATTATTTAAGTGTCAATTTAAGTTATTTGCAATTAATATTAGTTTCTTGTTGTCCTGTGTTAAATAACTGACATGGCACGTAGCCCGATAGAATGTAAATCAAATATTGAGATGCGGATTGTTATAACTCACAGAGAGGGCAAGCCGTGGTTTAACGCTCAATGTGATCAACAAAAAAAGCCAGCTGGCATAATACCAACTGGCTTCGTATTAGTTTATTCTTTTTTAATATTGAAGTATCTAATCAAAATACTTGAATGCTTCCACACATGCCATACATTCTTTCACTTTATATATAATATCTATGAAAAAATTCGTTGTGCCTAGAGGTTACATCTACCGAAATATAACTATTGGGGTACTTGTATAAATATACTCATAACATGCACTGCATGAACTTGTATGTGTACCAACCTCTTATAAGCACTGGCCTTTCGATTGTGATATGACACGATGCCCTTGAAACACCATTCATATCTTGTGTTTTGAACAATCACGATGGATCAAATCTGGTATCAAATACCTGTGTCCTCTCTACTTCAATCATGCTATATATAGCATCTACAAGTGGACTGATTCAAGCTTTTATCTTAAAGGCATCTCGTGTGGAAACAACTTCCCAGCTCTGAGTTACCATCATGATAAAAATGTTCTTCAATTGTCTCCAACGGAACCTCCTCCTTTCGTGAACTTGTACCACGGATCTCTGTTTCCTGCGCACCATGTGTAAAGTCTTTTTCACGATTCTATAAATCTCTGAGATAACTTCGTACATGTTATGTGTCACGGGTGACAATCTATGGTGTGCCATCTGTCTATTCTCAAATGACCGTTCTTTAATGTATCTTTATTATATAAGATAGCATTCAAAATGTCAACATCATTTTTTGACAATTTATAGTTTTTATCGTATTTGTTGTTACGTTTTATACTCAAATTGTCATATTGTTGCATAATTGTGTGACTATTATATACAATTTAGTTGAGATACATGTACTCATACGCAATCTTTTTATCATCTACGCGATCAAGGATCTGGTTGTATTCATCCTCAGAAATCTCCTGCCAGTCCTCTGAATTGTAATCGCTTTCTGTATGATAAAAAAGTATTTTTGAGCCATTCTCATCCAATTGTTCCTGATGTTTGATGGCTTCCGTCATATGTAAAACTGTAGAATTCTCAGGCAGCTGATAAAATTCATATAAGGCAAAACCGGTTCCACTGCCAGCAAGTCTTCTTATCTCATTGTCAGTAACAACATATTTGTTAGCCATTGTTACATACGGAATATTTGAACAGTATACAAGTCTCAACGAATCGTTCTTCCATGTGTATATCCGGATAGCATCAAAACTCTGGTATTCATCATTCGGATCATACGGACCGTATGTATTTGACAATCCCACTATAAGCTCAGGGACTCCATCTGAATTCAGATCCGTCTCTGCATATGCTATACCATCATATATAGAGAACTCATTCTTATCGCTTTCACTTGCTTTATTCGCAACATACCTGCGATACGATTCAATCTCCTCTGAATACACGGTTTCCATGTCCTTTTTATATTCTATTTTATCACCATTTTGCACATAGTCACCCAATCTGTACCATGTAACAGCCAACGTATGTTCCTGGTAATCGTCAGGCAGATTCAGTCCCAGATCTCCAAGATCTACCCAATTTGAATTCTCATCCTCTATGTTGCATTCACCAACCCCCGGACAGTATAGTTTCCCATCTCCATCTTTATCCAGCTCATCAGGGAAATTCACATCATTGTTATATCTGTATACTTCCTGGGTCTTATCCCACAGAGCACCTGCGCGATTTGAGTAATCCTTAATTATTTCATTGCCTGATATGCCAGAATATACATCTTTAGAAGAGTCATATTCATATGTGTACAGACACTGACCCGCAATCATTCCATAGGTGTAATCGGAAAGTATAGTTCCATTATCGTAGAACGTCACACCATCCATCCATTTGCGGCTGCTATCTTCCGAATATTGTTTATTTGCTATGACAACCCCTTCATGTTCAACGCTGTCGCTTGTGGCATCATACTTCATGATATCTATAAACTTTTCATGCATTTCCCAGTCACACCAATCACTCCATGCGAGCAATAACTCCTCATTGCCATCCCCATCAATATCACACATAGAAAAATAATAGTCAGTCTTTTCTGCATCATATGTATCTGCAATCCCATCATTGCCCCACACTCCATTTCTGTAGGACATGAAATGTTCCTTGCACATATCAAGTATTCCATCATTATATGCAGTTCTCAATATCTCATCGAACTTCTCTGTCGCTTTGGAATCTTCATCTCCCTGTTTGCCGCCACTTTCTTTATCATCTGAAGACTTGTCTGTGGTATCTGTTTCTGTTTTTGATTCCGCACTATTGTCAATATCTTTTTTATTATCCGCTTCAGAATCTGTCTCTTCTGGTTTCTCTCCAGACACCATTGCCTCAGTTGTGGAATCCACACTGTCCAGGCTGTCCTTCAGCGTCTGCAGTTTGTCGTTCAATCCGCAACCTCCAAGTGCAAGTATGGACGCTGCTGCACACAACAATATCATATGTTTTTTCATAAAAAATGCCCCTCCGTGTCTTATCTTGAATACTTCAAGTATACATATCGCGTTTTTTTACTGCAATATGTGACACGCAAAGGGACATTTTAATAATTTCTTTTACTGATGATAATAACTCAGGAAATCAGCCAGCTTTGCTGTTGCTGCCTTGAGTATCTCCATATTCGGAAGATATACTATTCTGAAGTGATCCGGATCCTTCCAGTTAAATCCCGTTCCACATGTGACGAGGATGTGCTTATCCCTCAAAAGATCAAGAGCGAACTGTTCATCATTTGTGATGTTGAACTTCTCCTTGTCAAGTTTCGGGAATATGTAGAACGCTGCCTCCGGCTTAACCACACTTATTCCCGGTATATCGCAGAGTGCTTTGTAGATATACTCCCTCTGATCATAGATCCTTCCTCCCGGCAAGAGCAGCTCATCTGCACTCTGATATCCGCCAAGGCAGGTCTGAACTATACTCTGAGCAGGTACATTTGAGCAGAGTCTCATGGATGACAGAAGATTAAGCCCCTCTATATAACCCTTCACATTGCTCTTGTTTCCGCACAGACACATCCAGCCCACTCTGTAACCTGCAACTCGGTGTGACTTGCTCAGTCCGTTAAAACTTATCGTGAAAAGGTCAGGTGCCAGTGAAGCCAGAGCCACATGCTCTTTATCATCCATGACCAGCCTGTCATATATCTCATCGGCAAAAAGGATAAGTTCATTCTCCCTTGCAACCTGAACTATCTGCTCAAGAACCTCCTTTGGATAGAGAGCTCCTGTAGGGTTGTTAGGGTTGATGACTACGATTCCTTTTGTTCTTGATGTTATCTTTTTCTTGATATCTTCTATATCCGGATACCAGTTGGACTGCTCATCACAGAGATAATGAACCGCTGTTCCTCCTGCCAGGTTAACAGAAGCCGTCCACAACGGATAGTCAGGCATCGGGACAAGTATCTCATCTCCCGAATCAAGCAGTCCCTGCATGGACATGGTGATAAGCTCGCTGACTCCATTTCCTGTATATATGTCATCGATTCCCACATTTGGAATATTCTTCAGCTGGCAGTACTGCATGATCGCCTTTCTTGCAGCAAATAATCCCTGAGAAGCAGAATATCCCTGGCAGTCAGCTAACTGATGTCTCATATCATAGATGACTTCATCCGGTGTGCGGAAACCAAATGGAGCCGGATTACCGATATTGAGTTTCAGTACGTGGGTACCGCGTTCTTCCATACGGGCAGCTTCTTCAACAACCGGTCCACGGACATCGTATAATACATTATCGAGTTTGGATGATTTTTTGAATATATGCATGGCAGAACTTCCTGCATTATTGTTATCATTTTTGTCGGTTATTGCCTTTTTCATCGGTGTAGTTCCCCTTTTTTATCGTCCGTTCGGGCAGTTTGTCGTAGGTGGCAAAACGGTCTCCGTAGAGCACGCCCTCGGCCGAAGAGGGATTTCCCTGATACATCGTTTCGAATAGCATGGGATCGAGCCGGCGCTTCTGCTCCAGCAGTTCGGACGAGTGCCGGGCCGGCCAGAGCGGCTCGCCCTGTCGGCGCGGGTCGGCGCTCGTGGGCGGGCCCTGTTTGACCGCCTCGAAATTGAGTCGGAGCCA
>ERZ773192.1138-NODE-1138-length-28865-cov-7.118153_pt1 | contig 28865 bp, 28 predicted proteins | sample MGYA00581010_ERZ773192 | MGnify/ENA primary metagenome ERZ773192 (study PRJEB29015, sample SAMEA2737741) | human gut metagenome | biome: human gut; feature: human-associated habitat; material: faeces | place: China | collected 2012 ...
CGTAAAGGTACATAACAAATATCATTTTCAGTATTCCGACGGAACACCTTATTATTGTTATTTGACAAGCAAAATCAGAATTTTTGACACGCAAAATACAAAATAGTAATAAATCTCATAAATAATAAAATCTTTTTGAATAATCGCTTTTCTCAACAGCAACAATGGCAAATGTTGAAAAATCAGCCGTTTTTTCAAAGAGATTTTGATTTATCATTTTAATATGGAGAAAATTCACTTTAATCGTATCTGTTTTATAACTATTTAAACAGCATTTTTATCAGAACTATTTTATTTACGGAGATAATGGAGCAATGTAGTATTATCATCGTAAAGAAAATAGTGCTGAATCTATCAGTAGTTTTTTACCAACAGTTCTTTAAAACTGCCTGAAGACATATTGTTGTTCCGGGAAAGCGAAACAATGGTGTAATTCTTATATAGCTCTCGAATAAATGTATCATCATTATAAGAAAGCAGAAATTTTCCTTGAATTTGCGAAAGCTGTGACGCAAGACGTTTATGATCATCTTCCGTAAATTCAATATCATAGTATTTTTCTGTTGTGTGATATGGTGGGTCAAGATAGAAAAAGGAACTCGGTCGGTCATAAACCTTAATCAAATCCTCAAAGTCTTTGTTCTCTATTAAAACGTTTTTTAAACGGTCTGAAATAACCGATAGATAATCTTTTGAACGGTAGAGTGGCTTTTTACTGCACCCGAAAGATCTGCCATCGGCACCAAAGGATAGACGCATTTTTATAAAATAACGTGCGGCTCTTTGTATATCGGTAAAGCCTCGGCAGTTCAACTGCTGAGATACATCATAAAAAATTTCCCTACTGTTATAAAAACCGTCTATTTCACGCTGAAGCTCGGAGCAATGATATTTAATGCACCGCATTAAATTAACGAGATTGCCGTCTGCATCGTTGTAAATCTCAAAATCCGCCTGCTTTTCTTTAGAAAAAAGTACCCAGCCGCCACCGCCAAATACTTCTATATAACGATTAAATTGTTCAGCACTTGGAAACATATCGCTTATTTTATTGCGCAAAAGACGTTTTCCGCCTATGCGGGGAATCGGACTGTTTATCATTATGAACCTCCTATACTATATAAATATAAAAGTGGGGCGTTGCCGCCCCACCGCTAAGATATTAAACTTTTTTAAGATCGGTAATATTAAACGCCGTATTTATCGCAAGCACTGTGCTATCGGGAGATCTGTTGAGGACTACACGGTTGCCATTTACACTCGAAACATAGAAGCGTTTATAGAAAACCCAGTCATCGATAGGCATACCGTCATAGGTTTTGCTACCGTTTTTTATGCGAACGATGTCGCCGACTTTTAAATTTAACGAATCAGACATTGGTTTGTTTTCAGAAGCAACCTTTGTTGATAATATAAGATCCTTACAAAACATCCATCCGGTATCCTGTCCATCAATTCCGATGCAGGCTTCTGTACCATCTTTTGATAATCGCTGAATAACAAATTCGGCGGTATAAACAGCCGAAATAGGCTTTATACCATTTGAAAAAAATGCTCCTGATTTAACCTTCACCTTATCTCCGGACTTAAAACACGATGTTTTGTTTTCGCTTTTGGTATCTGTTTTTACAGAATCGTTAGTTTTGCCGCCATGCTTCTTATACCACTTTGAGGTAAGTGAAGGATAATCTACAAAGCAGATGTTGCTGTCGACTTTTCTTTCATCAACAATTTCTGTTCCCCACTGCCATATTTTCTGACCATAGTTAAACTTGCTCGGAACATCAGGATTATTTGTCCAGTGTGCAAGCCATATATCTATGCCAGTTAAGCGATCGCTGTCATAGTAATTCTGCATCCATGACGGATTGGCATACACGCCGGACGGTAAACCTATCGCTGTCATTTCACTGCAGAATTTCAAAGCCATGTCAGTACGCTGTGCAGTCGTCAGATTATCTATCTGCACCTGTTCTTCAGCGTCAAAAAATATCGGATAAGCAGGCTTTAAGCCTTTTACAGCTTTCTTGCAAGCGGCAAGTTCTTCTTCAAAAGCCGTGTCTGTAGTGGCTTCGAAATACCAGAACAGACCGAATGGTATATTACGTTTCTGGCATTCTGAGAGGTTACGTCTGAAATATGTATCTTCATCAGAGCGTATACCCGCACGAAGTATAACAAATTTAGCCCTGGATTTTTCAATCTTATCAAAATTGATGTTTTCCTGAGCCCTGCTAATGTCAAATCCCTTAATTCTCATCTGTACTATCCTCCTTATTACTACTGTCAGCGAGACCTTCGCCGATAGTATACGCAAGCACAGCTGCTCCTGACATCAGGCAACCTGATACAGTAGTCGCTGTTTCATCAGATCCGCCAAAAGCGATTATCAAACCGGTTATAAAACCGGTTAATGATAACCACCATTTACGGCTTGTTAATTTGCGTTTCCAGTCAATTTTATTCATAGTTTTGTCCTTTCCGCCTATTCGGCTACCTTTTCCATGCCCTGCTGTGCGAGGATTTTTTGTGCTTCTTTGCTGTTGTCGGGCACTACAATTGCACCTTCGAGTGTTTCACCCTCAGTTTCTATGCCACCCAATACAAAAGTGTCATCTTCAAATATCTGCATATAAGCTCCTTTCATCTGCTGTTTGTGTATCGTATCATAAATGATAACGCAGTTGTTCCTGTCATTGACATCGTAACAGATCCGTTGTCTAACGTTACGCTCTCTGATGAGCCGTTGCCGATAGTCAACATCACACGTTCTATACTCGCCGTAGGTGACAGTGCAAACACTTTACGATTACGCACAGGATTTAGTGCATTATCATAGTATGCTTCGATTTCGACTACGCTGAACCCCTCGCCGTATGTTGTGTATGCGAAGGTTTTCGGATTGTCTTCAGTGACGCTGCCATATACAACGACATCTGTATCACATTTCCATGCTGACCACGCCCCGTCATTGCACCATCTTGTATAAGTCCGTTTTCGTGCTACGGAAGTATAGCGTTGCATGGTATTAAAAGCCCCTGTGTTGATATTTCGGATATTGTCGACCGACAATTCAAACGGTTCATTGGCGGATATCGGACGGTTCTCAATATTCTGCGCAGATACTGATGCGCAAAAATACCGCTTACTTTTACTTTTATCTGATGATTCGTTCAATTTGATATCATCAAGGTTTACTGTCTGTCCGGTTATCTCTGTAGCTTTGAGATAATCCTTGCTGTCAAGCTCATAAGGTGTCACCGCTCCGATTTCTTCAGCCGTGTATGTGGGCTTACTGTCGGCTTTCGCCCAGTCCGATATGTCACCGGTTTTCAGATATTCCGACAGGTCAATATCGTAAAGGTTGACATATAACAGCTCTGACCACGGAGTATTTCCGTCTCCTATTTTGATACCATGCTGACCGCTTTCAAAGTCGGTTATACACATATATCCTTTTGGGGGTACAAATGAAGAATGAAGAGTCCACTCAGCCGGTGAACGCATATCCTGAAGTAACTGGGCTTCAAGTATTTCCGCCTCCGATGAATTTGACTCAGCTACAGACTGAATCTGCTTTATTGAAAAATAATCTCTTCCTACGCAATAATAAGCACTGATTTTCGATGACCATTTATATGCAGAATTGTCACTGCTGTCAATATAGAGAACATCTGTGTCTCCCAGCTTGGGAAAATCCGCTGTTCCGTTCGCTTCAATCACTTTTGATACTGTTTGCGTTACATCTTTCTTTTCCAATGGAGATCGTGTTAATTGAACTGCCGAATTATATTCATCAACTGATGAAAAAGAAACATCCACCGTTTGAGAAGGTCTCCATGTATACTCTTCTGGATAAACAGACAAATTGTTGTGAAAATTAATTCCAAGTATAACTCTGGCACGTCCGCATGGAAACTCAGTAGATGGCGGATAGATTTCACTCCACTTTAATGCTTTTGAAAAGTTACCGTGTCGTGCTCGTACACTTGTTTCGATTTTTTTACTGTGTCTCCATCAACAGTCGTGTATTCGGACATCAAATTTATCCAATATTCCGTGTACTCGGAATAGTGTATGACTCTCGTTATATCTAAATAAAAGCTAAATTTTACAAACGACTGTGCATATATTTTATCTGATCCGTAAATTCCGTTAAAAACAGTAAAATCACCACAAATAGCCCCTAGACCATCATTATATGTTGCTTTGAAACCTTGAACAATAATATCTGTATCTCCACCATCTAAGCCATACGTTATTTTATCGTCTACGCTGTATCCGATTATGCTGTAATCGTATTTCAGATATTCTTTTGTCCTTTCGGAAATTATAACGGGATCATTTATAATGGTCGTGCTGTTGTATTTTCCTGCTCCCGCATTAGATGTATGATCCCCTGCGGCACTATACCTGTTTGATGACTGTTCGGTACTTTCGGCTGTAGATGTGATTTGCTCGGAAAATCCGCTGTCTTTGCTGAGCGAGTAAGATATAGCTGTTATGGTAACTTTTTTAGTTGCGCCGTTACTCTTTATGGATAGTACATCATCAGGAAGCAGCCACCCTCTGCCACGTCTTGATACATTAGCGGCATAATAGTGATACCCTCCGAGCTTGTTCCAGACATACTCCATTATTTCAACGGTGGCAAGCGGATTAACTGCTTCGATTATACCCGGTAAGGATTCATCGTAAGCCGTACCGTTGGCATCAATATAAAATGCGGTATCAGTACCGATTGTAAAGCGTATGCCTTTTACGGTAAAACCGTCATCCTGAGCAACAGTACAGCTTTCGCAAGCACCTTCTTCAATTGTTTCAACGCTGTTTGAAGGGCGAGTAAATATCAGCTTGTCGTTTGCATCAAACTGAGCATTACAACCGTTGCAGGCGGCTATAAAGCCGATCATTTCACGGTAAGTATAGTATTTATTTGTCGGATTTGTTGCTTCACTGTTATAAACCGGCTTGGTTTTTACTTTTGCGAAGTCATTCGATTTTGCACTTATTGTAAAATCGTTTATTTTCCCGATATACGAAAGCATATCCTGATGCGTCGCAGGAAATGATAAGGCGTCAACCGCTTCATCGGCACTGCCGTTGAAGCTACACGGCTTATCAAGGAAATAAAATCTGTCATACGCTTCAATATTTACATATCCCTTTTCCTGAGCTAAATCCGTTATATAAAAGGTTCCGATTTGTGTCAATGCAGTAAATCCGATAAATACAGTCACTTTATAATCATCCATGGTCGGTAACATCGTTGCACGGATTGTTGCAGTCAGTCGTGCTGCCGCTGTTCCACCTACACTAAGACCGCCATCAGACGGCGAACGTGAAAGCTCAAATGACACAATATCATCAATGCCGAAATCTACAGCGCCAATTGAAATTTTTGCATTTATATTTCGTACCGGCTTAGTAGCGTTGGTTTTATAGCTTGACGATACAGAAATCATATCTCTTCCACCTCCACGGTTGCGTCTTTATAGCACTCGCCGAGTGTTGCATCGGTATAAGCGTATGGAGCAGAAATGTCACCTTTTACATGAACAGTATACGAATCACCGTTTACCTCAAGCGTGAAACTACTGCTTTTTAATATGTTAAAAACAGAGTTCCATTTTGCCACCGGAATAATGCCAAAAGAGATATAACCGGAGCTCTTAAAATCTCCGAATCTGTCCGTATAAGCCGTTCCGTTCAAGCTGTATGAAGTACTCTCGCCACGGCATGAATAACGTAAGTCGCAATTTGTGCCGTACTTGGAAATGTCTGTATTATTGATTTTCACTGTCATACCTATGCCTCCTATAATGGTGATTTTCCTGTTTGCTTCTGTATCTTCTTAATGCCTTTAACAGTAGCTTTTGCTAATGTATACTCATTCGTTTTAAGCGTTACATCAAGTGTATATTGTATCTTTTCCTGTGCGGTTTTCAGCTTTTTCAGTTCCGACACTACATCATTAAGTGTTGCATCTGCTTTTTCTGCTGAAGCGGACATCTTAGAAGCAGCTGATAATCCGCTTATGAGCTTACCTGATTTGCTGTTGCCGACTTTGCTTGCACCTATGCCTGCGGCGAGCTTTGCGTTTGCGGTATCAACATTATCCCAAACTGTCGGTATGTAAGACGTAATATTGATATTTTGCATACCGCTGCTTGAACTGCTCGAACTAGTTTTCTTTGATGATGAGCTTAAAGAGCTTTTAGACTTTGTGCCTGAAGAACTTTTTTTCTTAGTGCTTGACGAGCTTGACGTTTCCTTTTCTTCCTTTTCTTCCGGTACATAAACATAATCTGATGCTTTATATGTAGACGGAGTATAGGTGTATGTCGGAGCTTTGTATGTTGTTTTTCCCGCACTGCTATATGAATAATTTGTTCCTACACCGGTATATCCTAAAGCCGCTTTTCCTTTACGCTCCTCTTCTTCAGCAATGTTTTGACTATAAACAGAAGAAATGTCTTCATTCTCTGAATAACCCTGTGAATACAGCCCGTTATTACTTCTGACGTTGTTATACCACTCTTTAACCTTATCCTCATTGACATAATCCTTTAATTGTGAATTGAAATATTCTTTCTTTTCCGCTGTATCAAGGAATTTGCTTTTGGCATTTGATAATGCCTCATCGGCTGATTTACCGCTTCGTAATTCCTGAACTATGAATTTATTCATATCACCATGCAAATCGTTATATTTCGTACTCAGCTCATTTGCTCTGATTTCTTCCTGATGCGTAGCAGCATACATTTCTTCGCCGATTTTCTGACAAGCCTCTTTAACTTCGTTATACCAATTTGTGAGATTAGTACCGAAAATAGAATCAATTGTGCTTAATACACCGTCAAACAGATTTACAAGACCATTTCCGAAAGATTCAAAGCCGCCCATAATATCACCGGATAAAAAATTCATAACGCCGGAAAAAACATCTGCAAGTGAATTAACAAGCCCCGCAACAATATCAAGAGCCGGACCGAGTATCTGTAATAATACATCCGCAAGAGAAGATATTATCGGCATAATCGGTGACAATGCACTGTCTATAAGACCGATAACAGCTGAAAGTAACTTTCCGACTGCTGAGATAACAGTACCGAGCGGTTCGGCAAGCTCTGCCACAAGCTCCAGAATCGGAGTAAGCAGTTCAATTACAATGTCAAGCACCGGCAGTAACGCCTCTATTACTTCCATTAGAGGTGGAAGTAACGTATCGACTATTTTGATAATCGGAGGTAACAGCTTATCAAAGAGCTTAATCAATGTAGGAACAAGCTTCTGAATTATACGAGTGACACTTTCCATTATCGGCTTTAGCAGCTCTATAAACTGAGGAAGTATCCCTGTGATCAGCTCGATGAGCGGCGGAATAAGATCTGAAACGCTGTCAAGTATCGGCTTAACCTGCTCAATTATCTGTGGCAGAAGCTCCGAAATAATCGGTTCGATAAGCTCAATAATATCCTTAAGTACGGGAATAATCTGCTCGCCGAGCGGAATCAGAAGCAGTTCAATTGTACGGGAAAGTCCGTTGCACATATCGGATAAGCTGTTGTATTTAACTGATTCCATCTCACCGAGCTTATCACGGGTTTTGTCAATGCTGTTCCCCATGTGTGCCATAGCGAGAACAACATCTTCTCCGAGGTCTTCCCACTTTGTGCCGTAAAGCGCAACACCGGCGGCATTGCGGTCTACATCACTTTTGCAGGCTGCAAGCTTTTCGTTGACCAGCTTGAATGCCTGATAAGCACGGTCACCACCTGCGGCAAATTCTTCACCGAGCTTTGTTGCGTCAAGCCCGAGCAGAGCCATTCCGTCGGCGGTAGTCTGACTACCATCCTTTGCTCTGATAGAAAACTCTTTAAAAGCATCATTCAGAAAATCAACTTGAAACGCACCGTTTTTTGCGCCTTCTGCCATCATAGACATGGCTTCTTCGGCAGTAAAGCCCATATCAGCATAGTAAGTGCTGTACTCGGCAAGCTGATCGGCTATGTCACCGTTCTGATTTAAGCCCTTTTCTGCACCCTGAGCAAGGAGATTATATGCTTCCTCGGCTGTAATGCCAAACTGCTTCATTAGAGCATTTGCTCCACGGATACCCTCAGAAACGTCTATATCGTATGTATCTGATAAAAGATATGTGCTTGAAATAACCTTTTGAAGCTCATCGTCTGTGACGTCTTTCATCTGCTGCTTGATGAGAGCGAGCGTGTTGGATATATCATCAAAGCTTTCGCCATAATTATCGCCGTAAACTTTCTTGATGATGTCACCGTATTTTTCGGCTTCTTCCGCCGTAAGACTGAGTGATGCGGTTAGCTGCTTATTTGCTTTATCAAGATCGTTTGCTGAGGAGATAGCCTTGCCAGTAGTGGCAACGACAGCGGCTCCTGCGGCAGCAAGTCCGGCACCAACAGCAACGCCGATGCCTTTTCCGACGCCTTTAAGACCTGTGCCGATTTTTGAGCCTATGCCGGAAGTCTTCTTTTCGACTTCCGAAGAAAGCGTATCGGTACTGTTGATAATTTCTTGCGTATCCTTTTTATAGTTATCAACTACTTTGTCGCCTTCTTTTTTTGCAGTCTGCGTTACAGCTTCCTTGTTTTTCTTTTCGGTCTGCACTACTTTGTCAGACTGCTTCTTTGCTGTGTCTGTTATATTCTTCTGCGTCTTGGAATTGTCGTTCTCTATTTCATCGTTTGCTTTTTTCACAGCCTGCGAAATGTTTTCCTGCGCCTTTTCAACGACTTCTTCCTGTTTTTTTGCGCCTTTTTGAGCCGCTTCGGAAACCTTTTTTCCGGCTTCCGCCATATCAGCGTCTATTTTACTTAAGTCCGCACGGACTTCAAATTCTACTCTTCCGTCGCTTTCCGGCATAATCTCACCTCTCTTCTGCCTGTTTTTCGAGAATACCCCATAACCGTTCCCAACCGTCCTGAGCCGATTGTTTGTTTACGGGATTTTTAATCGCATACTGTGCTTTGAGTTTTAACAGTGCCGATATCTGTTCCTGATTTTTACCGTTAGGTACAGGGACAGGGCGTGTGCGTATGTCGATAATATCACACAGTCGTGTATCGGAAGGCAAAGCTCCAAGAAGGGAAACAAATTCCCACCACTGTAGCTTTCCTTGTTCTTTGAATAAGTCGATGCCGTAGGCTTGCCTAAATGCGGCATAAATATAAGGTGCATCCTGATCGAAGCTTATCGTTTCTGCTTCCGTGTCAGAGGTATTTTTATCAAAATTGATAAGTTTATCGAAAATTTCATTAACCACATCGACTCTTGCCGAAAGGTTTTTGACTTTCGGAGCAATTACAAACCAATCGAAGATAACATCAAATGAATCGATGCCTTCCAGTTCATCACTGCTCAGTAGTTCAAATGCCGATAAAACACGGTCAAAACTCAAATTTAATGTATAACAAATGCCACCGACTTCTATACTGCGGGGGCATGACTGTGACAATGAATATATACTCATTAGCGGTACTTGTGTAACGCTCTGATCTGAGCCTTACGATTGCGGAGTGTTTCGTTGATTTTCGGAACAATAACGGCATTTATGAAAGGAACTACCTGTATACCCATTTCAATGTAATTGTCCTCGAAAAATTCAAGCAACTTTTTTGTACCGTCTTCGCCGAATATCAGCTCGAATATTGCGATTACAGCGTTACCATACGCTTCATAAGCACATTCAAGATCTGTTTCAACACCGTTTTTCCGAATTTCTTTAATGCGTCTTTCTGCGTCTATGACTTCGGTCTGCTTTTTCCTGAACGCCGTGCAGACAGCGTCTGCGTCTATGTCTATATCAATGCTGTCGATGACGTTTCCGTTTTTATCAGACAGCTCGAGAGTTTCCGTGATTTTCTGTGTCCGTGTAATTTTGTATGCCATATTATGTTATCCTCCTGACAAAAATTCAGCAGTGTGCCTGTCGGCACACTGACTGTTTTTTGATGTAATATCAGACACCCGAAACGGTGGCTGTTGTTATTGCGGGTTTGCCGTTAAAAGCGATCGTGCAGCTTATAGTGTTGGGGGCTGTAGATTCACCGCCGCCGATACCGGTAGCTGTAACCGTGACGGGACAGGTGAGAACCTTGCCATTACGGGTTATTTTGATGTCTGTTACTCGCTTAGAGCCGATCTCATACTGAATTTCATCAAGAAAAGTACAAACAGGATCATCTTTGATGAAGTCGCCCGCAAGCACTACTGTAGGAGCTGCACCAACAACCGCAGAGCTTGCAAATCCGCCGTCTGCAAGATAGGTTGCACTGTAAACGACCTCGTTTATTGCAGTTGTTACCGATTTGAATGCCTTGCGCATATCCGAATATGTAGCCGATTCTCCCGTGGGAGTAGTATTGATCTCTACCTTTATTTCACTGTTCAGCTCGGCTTTGCCGACAGTAGGTATTACCTGTTCATTTGCCATATTAGTACCTCCTAAAATGCTATCCTGACATCAACAATCATAGAATATATCCAAAAGTCCCCGACCTTACCGACAGGAGCGGCATCGGTTGAAACCGAAGCACTTAACAGCTGAACGCTGTCATCTTGTGGCAGTTCGGTTGCTTTCGAGATAAGATTGCCGATATTAAATAGCTGTTCCATAGCTACACCCTGTATCTTGTTCTTGGATAAAATAAGCAGCGGCAAGGTTCTGTCCTGCCGTTGCTTATCAAGTGTAGCACCGTTATCTTTTGCCGCTTGCGCTTCAGCGGAAAGCCCTCCGCCGACAGGCAAGCCGGTTGTTTCAAGTCTGTAACCGAGCTTATTTTCGATATGATCAAGAATAAGCTCGATTGCTTTTTTCTGAGGTGACATTACTTATCACTTCCTGTTAAAAGTTTCTGCAGTTGTCTTCGCCACTGTTCCCCTTTAACCGATTCCGCTTTATGCGCCCACATTTTGCAGGCGTTAGGATTTCTGTCATGAGAATAAACTAAGGGCTTGCCGCTATTAGAAATACCGTAGTATTGATAACGAGCATAAGGAGTCTCCCACCTTAAATGAAGCGAGTTATCTATCACTTCGGAATGAATCAAACTGCTGTTAATCAGAATACTTTGGTCTTTCGGAGCGTAGTAATTGCAGTCTTTCAGCACTTGAGTTTTCATAAGTTCCAAAGCGTCATGAGCTTTTTCCGTGAACTTAGCTTTTACAGCCGCACTGTTATGCCAAACGGCAGTTTTTCCAGTCATTATGTTCCGCGGTTGGTTTTGCGGAAGTTCAGTAATAGGCTTTGTACCTACAACATAAAAACCGGCGAGCTGCGCGAGAATATTGCCCCCGAGCATGCCTTTGCGCAAAACGCTCTTTATGACCACAACACTGAAAGAGCACTGAATACAAAAGTCGAATCGCAATTCGGCAACCTGCTTGCCAATATACTGCTAAAAGCCGACCATACGGTTTCTCTGAACCGTATGCAGCTATTACAGGTCAAAAAATTTCTGCTTGTTTCAGAATTGCGGACTATGCAAAATGAAGAATGGCTGCAAAAGGAACGGCAAATGAAGAATTCTTTTGCTCCCGACTTTAAAGAACGCCGTATCGAAGGCGAAACGCCGTATGAATATTGGATGCGGACCGTTAATACTGTTTTGGATTCCGACGGTACACCTGCATCTATTCTGCAAAATTCCAATAAAACCTATCCTGCATACCATTGGGCAAGCATTGTTAACAGCGGATATATTGCCTTCTGGGATGCGCCGGAAAGCGGGGATGAATTTGTCATTACCGATATCGGTATGACATCGGAAAACGAAAAAGGCTGGGACGGCATCACAAGACATAATGATAAAAAGCTCTCGTGGCTGACAGACATATTAAACCGCACGACAAACGATGAAGAAAAAGATGTAATTGCAAGTTTAAAAAAGTCGCTCACACATTTCAGTGAAAACTTCATGATGTTTCCGATTTCGGCTAAGAGAATGATCGTGCTCATCAATCCATTCTATAAATTCAGATATGCAGGAATGAAATCCGGGTTGTCGTGTGTGCCTTTGACGGAGCTGACGGTGATCCCCAACGAAAGTCTTTTTGAGCCAAACCGCAATTATTATGAGGCAACGAAAGGTGAACAAAACAGCGGCGTTTATTCGGAAAACGATCAATACATTTATGATATAAAGAAACTAGCTTCCGATGAAATACAGTATTGTAATGCGCTTTTTATGGACAGGATCAACGAATATCTGGGCTTTTCCTCACTCGACAGTGCATTCGGCAGTATAATCAAGTATAAACTGCTTAACGATCCGCCGTATACGCCGCGAGTAGATTATACACCACTTTACAGAATTATCGAAAAGCGATATTCCTGCAAATTGATTTTTCCCTATTGATTTTTTTAGGAAATAGGATATACTGATATTACATATTTTAAAAACCTTCGGAGCACTGCGTTGTCTATGCAAAGGAGGTTTGCGAATATGAGTAATCGAAAAATCGATTATGAGATGGCAGACTATTTTCGGAGCATAGTGGACAAATCGGGTCTTTCGCAGGAAGAGTGGGCGACGCGTTTAGGTGTTACGCCCCGCTCGGTCGCCTATTATTGCTCCGGCCAAAGAACGCCGTCGGCCAAAAGACTTTTGCTGTTTCAAAAAATTGCCGAGAGTCTTTGAAAAAAACAGCGTCCCTACGGGTGAACGGGCCCACAGGGATGCTGTTTTTTGAACCGACGGTTCATAGTGCGCTCCTCTTTTATGTGCGATAATGTGTATATCACTTATAAAGGAGGGCATCAAAATGTCAAAGTACAAAACGGTCAAAGTATGGAACAAGGTTTTCGGGAACCGTGAAACCGTTTTCGACTATGCCGGTCGCGAAATGCGGAAGTCCGCCTGTGGAGATCCGCACAGCGCCTATCATCCGACACTTGACCACATCCGTCCGCTGTCGCTCGGCGGCAGTGATGTTGCAGGAAATATCGTCATTTGCCATTGTGATACCAACGCAGAAAAAGCGGATAAATTCCCGCATTGGAAAACGAACGGCAATCTGTTTCGTGCAGATCGCATAAAGGGCACACGCACGGATTACGAGATCATCAGGCTGCAAATGGGAGGATCGTATGTCGAAGTATTGTTTCAACTATGATTCCGGCGAATATGAAAATATCGAAAGAGACGGTTTCAGCATCGACCAAGGCGAATATGTGTATAACTGGGACGACAGTGAGTATCGCCGAGAAGAGGAGGAAGCCGAAGAAGAACGCCGCCGGAATGAAGAAGATTGATAAATAAACACTGTGTGAAAAATTGCTCCCAAGATCAATTCTTGGGAGCGATTTTTGTTTATGCGGCAACTCAAGCATCTGTATTTATAAAAATAATTGCAGTCAAAATTTGCACCGCAGTAGACAAAGAAAAGGAATTGCGGAAATGCAAGGGATGAAACAGAAAGTTTGCAACAAAAAGTTGATAAATGCTGAAATCGCAGTATTTTTCTGCCGAAAACTGTTGATGTTTGGCGTAGAGTGTGGTATAATGATTTTCAATGATACAATGTACAAACTATAACTATTTATGAGGTGTAATACAATGGCCGCAAGCTATAAAAAATTGTTCAAGCTTTTGATCGACCGTGATATGAAAAAGAAAGAACTTGCCGAAAAAGCCGGCATCAGCATCGCCACTATCACCAAGATGGGTAAAGACGGCGCCGTTGTCAGTAGCGATGTTCTTGTGAAGATATGCACTGCTCTTGAATGTAAGATGGACGATATTATGGAGATCGTGCAGGAGTAATTAGGCGGTATACAAAGGATAGAAAGCGAAAAGGTTTCGGTGGGAGTTATGAATTATATTGATTTGTTCGCTGGAGCAGGCGGGTTATCCGAAGGGTTTACTTCTATTGGATTCAATCCGGTTGCTCACGTTGAAATGAATCGCGAGGCGTGCGAAACACTTAAAACGCGCGCCGTATATTACTATCTTAAGGATAATGGCAAGTTGGATGAGTACAAAAAATACCTTCTCGGAGAACTCTCCAAAGAAAAACTGTACTCAACGGTTCCTGAAGTTGTTCTTAAATCAGTTATACACCAAACAATGAGTGAAGAAAATATGCCTGTATTGTTTAATCTGATAGATGACCTGAAAAAAGAGCAACATGTAGAGCAGATTGATTTGATTGTGGGAGGCCCCCCGTGCCAGGCGTATTCACTAGTTGGACGCGCTGTAAAAAGCGATAACATGGTTGGGGATCCGCGAAATTATCTTTATAGACTATACATTGAGGTTCTGAAAAAATATACACCAACGATGTTTGTTTTTGAAAATGTTCCTGGTTTACTTACTGCAAATGGCGGCCAATACTTCGAAGATATGAAAAACGCATTCAAAGATGCGGGGTATACTATTGATCATTCTATACTTAATGCCAAAAACTTTAATGTTTTGCAGGATAGACGAAGAGTTATATTGATCGGCTGGAAAAAGGAGTTGAAATACCAATATCCCGTTTTTGAGGAAAAAGCATCCACACATAAAGTTGCTGATTTGCTTTCTGATCTTCCCTCTATTCAATCTGGAGAAGAAAATAATAATTATGCTGGTTCTAAATTTAGTGCCTATTTGGAAGCAACCGGTATAAGAAAAGCTGATGATATTTTAACCTGGCATGTTGCCAGACCGCATATTGATCGTGACCGTGAGATTTACAGAAAAGTTATAACAGCGTGGTTTGAGGATAAAAAACGAATAAAATACACCGATCTTCCCAAGGAACTCTGTACACATCAAAATCGAACTGCATTTTTGGACAGATTCAAAGTGGTTGCCTCTGATATGCCGACTTGCCACACAATGATGGCTCATATATCCAAAGATGGTCACTACTTCATTCATCCTGATATTAAACAGGCAAGATCGATTACTGTAAGGGAAGCGGCACGTATACAATCTTTTCCGGATGATTTTTATTTCGAGGGATCCAGAACTGCGGCATTTACGCAAATTGGTAATGCGGTTCCCCCTCTGATGGCCAAAGGAATTGCGATAAAAATTAAAGAAATGTTGGGAAAATAAAATGAGTAAGGATATATCTATAAACGAATTCTACTCGAGCTTTTGTGAAGAAATTGCATTGGCTCAGGATGTAGAAACGTATGGTTGGGAACCTCAAGACTTCTTTACAGCTGTAATGTTGGGCTATTTGGAAGACGCCGGAGAAATTGAAGATCCCATAATCTGTCCTTTCAGAGGGTATGGATTACAATTGAACGCTTATCATATTTCCGAGTCGTATGACGAGGTTGATATTTTTGTTAGCGTGTACAAAGAAAGCCCGGTACTTTCTTCTGTCTCCAGAACTGATATTGACGCAGCAGTAAAAAGAGGTATTCAATTGTATAGAAGGGCTACCAGTGATCTGTATACAGCTTTTGAGAAAGACAGCGATACATATGAGTTTGCAATCACACTGCACAACGAAAAGGCTAAAATTAAAAAAGCAAGAGTTATTGCCTTAACAAACGGAACAGTTAAAACTATTCCGTTTGAAAGAATTGATTTGGCAGGTGTTGAGGTTTCATTCTCAGTTTGGGATGTTGACAGACTTTATCGTTGTACTACATCGGGAAAAATGAGAGAGACGATAGAAATCGATTTTCTTTCGTCGTATGGTGTGACAATTCCGTGCATTGAGAATGCAACGTCAGACGTATACAGCGTTTATCTGGCAATATTAAACGGCGAATTTCTTGCTAAAATATATGAAGAGCATGGTCCCCGTTTGCTCGAAAGAAATGTTAGATCTTTTTTGCAGGTAAAAGGTGCCGTCAATAAAGGCATCAGAGATACCCTGCGTGATGAACCGGAAATGTTTCTTGCATACAACAACGGCATTTCTGTCACAGCTGAAAGTGTGGAAGTAGTAAGAGATGAGAACGGAAGACCGTCGATAAAGAAAATACGTGATATGCAAATTGTTAATGGAGGACAAACTACTGCCTCTATATACAATGCTTGGAAAGATAAAAAGCTTGATGTTGACCTGAGCAGGGTGTTTGTTCAAATGAAGCTGTCTGTCATTAGTACTTCTTCTGCTATGGATGAAATAGTTCCTAAGATTTCAGCGTTTGCGAATACTCAGAACAAAATACAAATGGCTGACTTCTCGGCAAACGATCCCTTCCATCGCAGGATCGAGGAGCTGTCACGTATTACCTGGACTCCTGTACAAGGCGGCCAAAAGCCCCAGAATTGGTTTTACGAAAGAGCTCGCGGTCAGTATGCAGATATGTTGTCTAAAGAGACAACCACCCTCAGGAGAAAAGCATACAAAGAAACGCACCCACTGTTCACAAAAACAGACCTGGCAAAGTATGAGAATACATGGGATCAAATGCCATATTTCGTAAGCGAGGGTGCTCAGAAAAACTTTAAGAAATTCACCATTAGACTGGCGGAACGAGGCAATTTCGTCCCTGATGCCAAATACTACGAGAGGTTAATTGCTAAGGCAATTCTGTTCCGTAGAACTGAAAAGTTGGTTCAACAACAGCAGTATGGTGGTTACCGTGCAAACATTGTCACATACACAATTGCGTACCTCTCTTATGTTACAGGTCAACGAATCGATCTTGATTCTATATGGAGGAATCAGTCTTTGACACCTGCTCTGGAAGAGAATATCGTTGAAGTATCAAAGTTTGTTCAGCATATGATTGTTACTCCTCCGGGCGGAGCCAATGTTGGTGAGTGGTGCAAAAAGCAACAATGCTGGAATGCAATTAAAGAATACTCTTATCAAATAACGGATAGCTTGCGCGCTGAGCTCGTAGATATGTCGGCAAGCCAATCTGCTGTTATTTCTTCATCAAGCAAAGCTTCTGCATCGTCATTGAATATTACTACAGAAGAAGAGCGCACACTTATAGATAAAACATCAGCTATAGCTGCAGCAGAATGGTACGCGCTTTCCAAGTGGGCAAAGGAGACGGACAACTTCCAGGGCTGGCAAAGAAGCATAGTTTTTTCCGTTGCCCAATTGATTGCAAGAAATCACAAACCCTCTTATAAGCAAGCTGTACAGGCTCTCAAGGTATACGAAGAGGCTGTTCAGAAAGGGTTCAATAAACTGTAAAAGGAGATAAATCATGCTTTCGTGGAATGAATACATCGAAGAATTGCTGTCTACGCCCACAGTGCTGGATAATATGTCTTTACGAAACAACGGTAATGCTATAGATGTTTCTCCTATTGTAAAAGCAAGTATTCAGATGTTGGAAAGCATGATTGAAACCGAGGGACGCCATAATGTTTTTGTGTTTCCAGAAATCAAAGAATTATTATATGAGTTTGTTATTTCGAAAACAGTTTTTAATGTTGCTGCTGGAAAGATCAATATTGCATATGATCTGTGCACGTTCAAGCCTGGACAGAAGTTGAAATACAAAAACTGCATTGTAGAATTTGATAAGTATGTAGAGAAAGACTATGATGGCGTTGAACGAGTATATATTAGGTTTTCGGATGGTGACAAATATGGCGTTCCTGCAAAAATTGCTCCAATCTTTCAACTCGCTGATGAAGAGGCGAAACGTTTCTCAAATCAGAAGACTTTTTTGAAGACGTATTCAGCCAAAAAAGCCATTGAAGAACTGGCTCTTTCACCTGACCGCAGGGATATTATTGATGCCTTGACGGATTATAAAACACACCTTGATGCCTCGATATTTTTAGTCACAAACGTAAGTGCAGCTAAAGAATACTTTGACCAAACATATATAAACGGAACACCACTGAAAGACGTTTTGCTGATTGGAAAAATACAGACCGACGGTAGTGTTGATAGTTGTTACCCTGGACAACTATCAGGTAATCCTGCAATCGTTTTGGCTTCTGACTTATATTCTGTCTTTAGAGCTATAGATCAGGGGGCAAAAGCACAATCAATTATTATCAATACTTCTCAGGGTAATATCGTTGAAAATCAATTGGATACTCTTGATGATTTAGCAAGAGAGGATTTCCCGATTTTGTGTTTGACTGATACAAGCAATTCTTTTGATGTGGATGTGCTTTTGGATCGTAATTATAATGTTTGGAGATGGGATGCAAACAGCCTGGTGGAATCAATACTCTCATCATCACTTCGGACAGCAGGATGCCGGATCCACAATTGTGCCGCACAAAATATAATCTATGAGCGAGTAGATAACATTGAGATTGATGCCGCACTTCAGCTTCTGTATTCTCACAAATCTGAGATAGAGGAACAAGGTGCAAATGTTATCGCTGTATACAACAAGCTTTTTTCGCTTCTCTTTACTTCTCTGAGAATTGCTGTTCCATTCGAAAGAAAAGAAATTGTACGTACCCAGAAAACATTGGAAGAATCCAAAGGGGCTTTGGAGCTTGAACAAAGATTTATGAGTCAGGATCTTTACAACGATCTTATGGGTGCAGTAAGCAATTTTGAAAAAGTTTTCACAATGACATTTCAGAATCCCAAAGTTTCCAGGATTGCAGAAATTATCTCTTCAAAAAAATATTCCTCGATATGTATTGTGATAGCGGATAAGCTCGATAAAATGCGATGCGAGGCGTATTGGAGAAATTATGGTGTGAGGAAGCACAGCCCTACTGTTGTACGGGTGCTGTATCCCCAGGAATATGCCAACTCTGATACTGTGAGATGTGATGCCACAATCGTAGTAGGCTGGCTGAACAGCAAAAATATGAAGAATGTTATTTATTGCTATGGCTCCTCTGAGTATACTATTCTTACATACGCTTGTGAAGAAAAATGGCGCATAGCACACACACGTTTATGGAACAAATCGTTGTCGAACAGCAGTAATCACAGGCTTGTCAGGAATTCATTCAGCAAAAAATCTCACACGCCTATATCTGACGAAAGATTTGTTGAAAAAGTACCGGAGTCTCGTCAAGCCACATTTGACGAACTGGGCGATATCGAAACTCTCATTCAGCATAATACCTATCGACAGTATGGGGTTTCTGCTAACGGCCAGGATCAGATCGTGGATGCTTATCCAATAAACTTTGTCGGAGGATATCTTGCGTTTTACAAAGCCGGTCACAAAATTATCACAGTTACCGATATCATATTGGACGGCAAGGATAATGTGTCCATAAAGACGCCGGATTTACTTAAGATAGGTGACTTTGTTGTTGTCAGAGAGGCGCAAAGAGACATCATCCGTGATATTGCAGATAAGATTCTTGCGAACAGCGGAAAACCTCAGGCAAGGGAAAAGGCTCTTCTTTGGAGAGAGGCATTGAGTGTTGAAACGTTGTTTTGTGCATTTGATGAAATCTATAGCAAGCTACAGGCGCATGGTTGTACACGCGGATTCCAAACTGTAAAAAACTGGATTGAGGATGAAGATCAGTTTTCACTGTCCAGCAAAGACGACCTTCTTTGTATTGCCAAAGCTCTCAACGATGGGCTTCTGTTGGATTCTATCGATGAAGTATATGCAGCGGGTCTGGATGTTAAACGGGCTCATGTGAAAGCAGGCCAGTTCTTATCGCAAAGGTTAAGAGCTCAGGTCGCGGAAAGAATCGCTGAACATGGAAAAATAGATGCTTTTAACATTTGGGAACCAATAGAACTGCGTCTGGAAGATATCGGAAAGGTTATTATCCTGAAAATAATCGACACGAATAGACCGATTCAAATTGACAGTGGCAACACGAACAGATTGTTAACTGAGTAAAGGGTGTATATTAATTATGGCAAGAATGATTCCTTCGGTAATATCACCGGAAATAAAGAGTAACGCAGAGAGAAAAATATTTGAGTGGTTTAGAGATGATCCGGATACAGAAGGCTGGGTTGTTCTCCATTCGCTTGGCATTGCCAATCACAGAACCGTGTTGTACGGCGAGCTGGATTTCTTTGTTATAGCTCCCAAACTTGGCGTATTTGCCCTTGAAGTAAAAGGCGGGCGTGTCAGCTGCAATGAAGGAATCTGGTCTTTTACAAACAAATACGGTAAGACTACGTCAAAGGCAAGAGGACCGTTTGCGCAGGCAAACGAAGGTATGTTTAGTTTAATTGATGCGATTAAACTAAAATATGGCCAGCGGCATAAGTTGAGTAATTTGCTGTTTGGTACCGGTGTAATGTTTCCTGACATTGAATTTCAGGTGGACGGAACAGAAGGTGAACAGTGGCAGGTTTTTGATATGCGGGATGGGCGCGCGGTAAGTAAATATATACGTCGCCTTGCTCAGCATACTAAACATAAGTGGAAAGAACAGTTTGGCTTCTTCCCTCAGGACAAGCTGCCGGATTCTACAGATGTAAAAGAGCTCGCCTCTATGTTGCGCGGCAATTTTGATAAGGTTATGTCTATTGGCAAAAAAATTGCATACGCAGAAGAAGCGCTAATCAGTCTTACCGAAGAGCAATTCCGTTGCCTTGATCAATTAGAAGATAACCCCCGCTGTTTGATTCGCGGCGCTGCGGGAACAGGGAAAACGTTGCTTGCTATAGAGGAAGTAAAGCGTTCTGTAGTTCTCGGTCAAAAAGTTGCATTCTTCTGCTATAACTCGATGCTTGCTAATTGGCTGAAGCAGTTGTTTGATGATGTTGCTCCTGAAATGCGTCCGGAATTTGTAGGTACAATTCATTCATGGTTGCTTCAAATTGCTAATAGTGCCGGTGCCGGCATCAGACCTGGCGTTGATGAGTTGTCTGAATTTTACCAAAAAGAATTACCTCTTTTGGCCCTAGATGCGCTGGATTCAAACCCACTGTGTTACGATAAAATAATCATCGATGAGGCGCAGGACATCCTGGGGACTGATTCCTTTGAGGTATTGGATTCTGTTATAAAAGGCGGCTTGGAGCGAGGCAAGTGGGTAATTTTTGGAGATTTTACACGACAGGCCATATATCAAAACTCTGATCGCGTTGATAATATCATCGAAAAACTTGAGGATCGGACATCATTTATCAGATTTAAGCTTAAAATCAACTGCCGAAACACTAAATTTATCGGCGACGAGATTAAGTGTATAACAGGATTTGATAGTGCTGCTTACATATGGTCTAAGGTGGAAGGCACTCCCGTTGAACATCGTATATTTAATTCTCCTGAAGATCAGAGACAACAACTGGAGGAATTGATAAATAAGCTGATTTCGGATGGTGTTTCTGCAGAAAACATCACAATCCTGTCTCCATATAAAAGAGGAAATTCCATTGTGTCTGAGGTTTCCGGTATAAAAATAAAGGACTATACCCCCAGAATAGATAATGTTGTTTCGTTTAGCACAATCCAGGCGTATAAAGGGTTGGAAAACACTGTGATAATCATGACAGATGTTGAATCGTTTGAACATGAGCAGTTAATGTACGTGGGTCTTAGCAGAGCCCGCAGCGGATTATTTATTCTGGAATCAAATGGCGCACGAAAAGAGTATCTTAACATTCAAAGAAGGAGGTTTTTAGAAGATGGATACAAGACGTGAGCAAATAATTGATATTGTTCGTCGAGAATTTATCGGCCCGGATCCGATAAATAAACCTGGCATGATACAGGATAACGGCGAAGAAATTTTGTCTTCCGATCCTCCGCGCATCAGATATGCCGCAGGCATTCTCTTCCCTCAGAAAGTAAGCATTGACAGTAATACTGCGGATGATAATGTCGAAGTGATTGAGAATGATACGCCTGATATGTCCGGCGATTCAGAGCGTGAAAGACATGGTGGAACAAGAGAGTTTCTTGCAGATGCTGAAGAATTGATAAACCTGTCCAACGCATATCAGCAGTCTGCTATCAGTATGACTGCAGTTGTAGCGCATGGCGACAATTTGTCTGTAAATGTTTCAGCAGGTATGTATCACTCAATAAAGGTCGCTGACCCCGAAACAGGCGTGGAACGTGTTAAATATCCGCGCGTCCCGTTGTCGTGGAATAATAATGAAGTACCGCTTGAGCTTCCTGATGAATCATCAGGGATCAAAAAATATCGTGTGATACATGGTGAAAAAGAAACCCATTTAATATTTGCGATTACTTATCGTTACAAATATGAAGAATATTCTTTATACACCTTTACTCTTCAGAATGAGTTGATTTGCGAGACCTCCATTAAGGATGAGGATTGCTATTTCCAGGTACAGTTCGATCTTTCCTCGGAAAAAGGGTTTCCTTCTGTGCCTGAAACTGAAAAACTGACCAATGACAGGGATTACCTGTCCAATCAGATGCTTTATAGGAATATAAAGACCTATGCCATTGGCCACGGTTGCGCAGCCGTATGGGATGAGAACGCTCTTCCGGTAAAGAAAATCTCCACATGTATTTTCCCAATGTACGAAATGAAGCCGATCGTTCCCAGCCGGATTGACGGTGTATCTCTCGAAATGTACAAGATGTCTGATTATGGAAGCAAAGAAGCTACCTTTGCGGAACTTACAGTAATGTGCGAAAAATATGCAAAGTGGATCAACGACCTTGATGAGCGGATTTCTTCTATCAGCGACAGGGGCACTGCCGAAAGACATGTTGATAAATGCAGGCAGTGCCTGAAACGTATGGAAGAGGGAGTTGATCTTCTTAAAACAGATGCAGATATCCTTTTAGCATTTCAGTTAATGAATCGTGCAATGCTTATGCAGCAACTGCACTACAACCTGCCGTTGCAAAAATGGACTTGCGATGATGGGAATAATATATATTTGGAAAATCCCGTATCCGTTCTACCGGATGTAAACAACGAAGATACATGGTACGATAAAGAAAACAAGGTATACGGTAAATGGAGACCGTTCCAGCTAGCGTTTGTTCTGATGGACCTTAAGTCTATGGCTAAGAAGACTTGCACCGAGCGTTCTATTGTTGATCTCATCTGGTTCCCCACTGGTGGTGGTAAAACAGAAGCCTATCTTGGTTTGTCCGCATACACAATTTTCATCAGAAGAATTAAGGAGAAAAATAATGCCGGCACATCAATCCTGATGAGATATACGTTACGTCTTCTTACTTCTCAGCAATACGAGCGTGCAGCGGCAATGATCTGTGCTTGCGATGTGATCCGTAATGAATTTGAGGATATGCTCGGAAAAGATCGTATCTCAATTGGTCTCTGGGTTGGAGATGCTACCACCCCAAATACGATGAAAAAGGCTGTAGATGCTTATAAGAAAATTTACAGAGACGGTTCTGTAAGCGAAAACAGCCCAATTGTTATTTTAAAGTGTCCGTGGTGTGGCGCCCAAATGGGTGTTGTCAGAACCGGAAGAACATATAAAATACCAGGATATAAAAAGGTTCCTGTTGGCAGAAAGGAAAAATTAATACTACAGTGCGAAAATAAGGAACACGGATGTTATTTTTCCAAAACAGGATTCGAATTACCGCTTCAAATTGTTGATGATGATATATACGCAAATCCACCGACACTTCTTTTGGGAACTGTCGATAAATTTGCTATGCTCCCTTATCGTCCTGAGGCGCAGACGTTGTTCGGCATAAATAATGGTCAACGTGTAACAGCACCGGATCTTATCATTCAGGACGAGCTTCATTTGATTTCTGGTCCACTCGGTTCAATGGTAGGACACTACGAGACAATGATCAATGAGCTTTGTTCGTACGACCAGGACGGCGTTCGTATATTACCTAAAATTATTGCTTCCACAGCAACTATCAGCAGAGCCGGCGAACAGTGTAAGGCTTTGTATGGATGCCCAACCGATAAAGTTATGCAGTTCCCCCCTCCGGGATTGGAAGCAGGAAATTCTTTCTTTGCTGAAGAGAATAGACAGGCTGTCGGACGAATGTATGTTGGTGTGTTTGCAGCGGGATCCTCATCGATTGCAACTACGACAATTCGTCTTTATGCAACCTTATTATATGCAGCTAAAGCTATTACCGTGGAAAATGAAGCTGAGCGGGATGGATACTGGACAAATGTAGGATATTTTAACAGTATTCGAGAGCTTGGACAGACAGAAACATGGATAAAGGCCGACATTGATGAATATCTTCATGTTATTTACAAACGTCGCTACGAAGACAAAGAAGAGGGGTATTCTGAGAAACGTCGATACATTTATGAAGATGAGGAATTAACGAGTCGTATCAGTAGTGACAAGATTCCGTTTATTCTTCAGAAGCTGGGATACGAATATCCTGTCATCGCTAAGGATAAACGCCCAGTTGATATTTGTTTGGCTACAAATATGATTTCTGTTGGTGTTGATATTCCACGACTCGGGCTAATGACGGTATCCGGACAGCCCAAGACGACATCCGAATACATCCAGGCAACCAGCCGTGTTGGTAGAAATTCAAAAGCTCCGGGACTTGTCTTTACAATTTATAATCCTGGGAAGCCGCGTGACAGATCTCACTATGAGCATTTTGAGACCTATCATTCGCGGATATATTGTAATGTCGAACCAACAAGTGTTACACCATTTTCTGCTCAGCTTCGTGAACGTGCGTTACATGCGATAATCTTTGGGCTTCTTAGACTGAAAGGAGACAGCGATTTGAACGCTGATCCCCCGAAGCTTCCGCGCTTTGATGATGTTGATGAAATCAAAGAGATTATTACAGCAAGAATTAAAGCGATCGATGCTGATGAACTGGAAAAAACCTTAGATCACATTGATAGCATCATTGCTAAATGGGAAATTCAGGAGCCTGGCAAATACCAAGATTTCGCTGCAGGTGAGGTGTTACCGCTAATGTTTCCCGCCGGTAGCATGAGAAATGCAAACTGGGGTGACCGAGGATTCCCAACACCAACTTCTATGAGAAGTGTTGATGCATCCTGTGAAGCAATGGTATTGGAAGGCGGTTACTTCGAGGAGGATGAATAAATGTCAGTAAAACAAATTAGACCTATGCGACGTAGTGCGCTGATCAGCCCTTGGGGAGTAGGTGCTATCGTTCCTTTTGTAAATGACGAATCTCTCATGATTGCTGGTCTGGATATGTGGAGATACCAGTCTACTGCTCCGTTTATCATTAAAGATGAACGTTTGCAGAAGCGTCTGGGCGTAAAAGAACTCAGATGGCCTCCTGATTTCAGAGATTTCGAAACCGACTCAGAAAACTGTAATTTAAAGATACCGGCCGTTAGATTCCCAAGATGGAATTATTGTCCGTTCTGTGGAACCATGAAAAAGGTTGGCTTGTTTACAAAGCAGCCTAAATGCGATGCGTATCAATGGTCGCACGGACGAAAATGCGATAATACCAAACGGTATCGTCGCAGTTTGATACCGGAAAGATTCGTTGTCGTATGTCCCGAAGGTCATATAGATGATTTTCCGATTGCTGAATGGGTCCATCATGACAGCGGACATGTATACAATGAAGAAACATGCCGTATCAGACGTACGACTGGTGGTACATCTGCAGCTTTGACAGGCGTTCGTTACGAATGTTCTTGCGGTGCATCGAAATCCATTGCAGGAGCATTGCGTCCAGGCGCACTGAAGGCTATTGGATACAAATGTAAAGGCGGAAAGCCATGGCTCGGTATCGAAGAAGACACGGAGCATCCTTGCCAATGTGATGCATCGAAATTAAGAGTTGTTCAGCGCGGCGCCAGCAATGTGTGGTTTGCTGACACAAGAAGCTCCATTTACATACCAACTGAAGATGAAACACAGACAAGAAGAATTACCGAGGTGGTAAATAAATATTTTGGTTTGATTGAACACACACGATTAAACGGCGATGTTCCATTTGACTTGGTTGAAAACATTGCAAACGCAGAAAATGTGGATGCAAGAACCTTGTACGATGCATTCAAGAAAAAGATCGACAACATCGAGGGACTACCTGAAGTTACCGAAGAGATGACCGAGGATGAATATCGATTGGCAGAGTATAAGATGCTGATTAAAAGTTCTGGCGGAGATGCCTTGGATTTTCATTCCGTAAACTATCCTATATCAAAGTATCATTCGAGAATAAGAAAATTGTTTAAGAGTGTTTCTTTGGTCAAAAAGCTTAGAGAGACTCGTGCATTTGTGGGATTCTCTCGTCTTCAGCCCAACACCTCTGCCACAATAAAGGACAAAAAGGCTATGCTTCGCTTAGGAAATGCCAACTGGCTTCCTGCGATTGAAGTATATGGTGAGGGCATATTCTTTGAATTCTCGTCTGATGAACTGAAATCTTGGGCAGAAAAGGATGAAGTAAAAAAAAGAATGGCTCCCCTGAATACCGCTTATCAACAATCGTTCTTCGGTAAAGCTACGCCCGGAAATTTGAGAGCAGAATATGTGTTGTTACATACGTTTGCACATCTGATAATCAATCAGCTTAGCTATGAATGCGGATACGGCAGCTCTTCTATTAAAGAACGCATTTACTGTGAAAAGTGTAGCAATGATCTGGAAATGTACGGTGTCTTAATCTATACCGCATCCGGTGATTCCGAGGGTTCGCTTGGTGGCCTTGTAAGACGCGGTGAGCCGGGAAAGCTTGAGGATACGATAATTGCTGCAATCGGGAACGCAAAATGGTGTTCTTCGGATCCTATTTGTATTTCTTCTTCTGGACAAGGTCCGGAATCTCTCAACCGAGCAGCATGTCACAACTGTGCACTCCTGCCGGAGACTTGCTGTGAATGCGGAAACCGGCTTTTGGATCGTGGGCTCATCGTTGGAGAGTTAACGGAGAAAAGAGCAGGTTATTTCTCGGATCTTTGCAATTAGTGGAGGTGAGATAACATGCTAGTAATTCTGTCACAAAAAGTGGATAGTGAATCTTCCTATTCGGATGAATTGTTTAACTCATATCATTATCCAGCCAAGTACCGAAATCTGCTTCATAAGGGAGATGTCTTTATTTACTATCAGGGTAACCGACAAGATAAAAGTCAACGGTACTATTTTGGATTAGGGACAGTAGGCGAAATTCTGACCACAGATGGAGAAAATTATTATGCCAAATTGTTGGATTGCCAGCAGTTCGGAAAAAAAGTACCGATATATCTTCCGGACGGTGGCTATATTGAGCAGTTAGGATATGATTCGGTTAGAAAGAGTGTAAACCCACCATGGCAAAGTTCGATAAGACCATTGTCACAGGAAGCTTTCGACTATATTTTGAATGCAGCTGGTGTACAGACCGCGCCGGCCACCACGGCCGCAGATTATTCTGTGGATGAGTTGAAAGAACAACTGAAGCAATCTGTACGCGATTTCTTTGTGAAGAAAGATAAATCTGCAATTCATCGGATTGAAAGCATTTCGGCCGCAATTGGAAGAGCTGTTTCTGTGGATGACACGAATGCTTCAGTCGAAACTTTTTATCAACCGGTGACGTCTGCGCAGGATAGACTTGCTGATCTTTTGGAATACTGTCGCACGATGAAAATGTCATATTCGTACAAACCGGTGTTGATCTTGGCATTGTTGCACGCTGGTGATAAAAATGGAGCACTGACTGTAAATAAAGCCGCACAGTATTTCAGAGCTTTTTACAACGACCGTAGGGCAAAAGGTCTTCCGGCGGAAAAGAAAAAGTGCATTTATCAAAGAGCAGATATTACAGATCAACAAATTGAGGGGAACATTATTTCAAACCCTGTAAAGGTTTTGGTTGAAAGCGGATTCTTTTTCTACAACGAAAAGAATGACGTGTTCTCAATTTCCCCTGAGATTTGGGCTGTAATTGACAGTAAACATAAAGCGTCGCTAACGCGGATTTGTAATCAAAAGCTGAAAGATTATTTTAAAGACTGATGCATGAAGGAGGGAATGTTGTGGCAGATGTGCATACACCGGAACAGCGGAGCTACAATATGTCCCACATCCGTGGCAAAAATACAAGACCTGAGGAACTGGTCCGAAGATATTTGTTCGCTCAAGGTTTTCGTTACAGAAAAAACGATGCTCGGTTTCCAGGAAAACCGGATATCGTTCTTCCAAAATATAAGACAGTTATTTTTGTGAATGGATGCTTTTGGCATGCACATGAAGGTTGCAAGTATTTTGTTTGGCCTAAAAGCAACGTTGATTTTTGGAAAAGGAAAATCAATGGAAACATACAGAGGGATTTGCGCAACAATCAACTGCTCAGTGAACAAGGCTGGAATGTCATAGTAATTTGGGAATGTCAACTCAAAAAATCAACATTTGATGAAACACTGCAACATCTGGTTGGACAAATAAAAAATCCTCCCCAACCATATTAATAAGTTGAAAGTAATGTCCATTCGTTCTTATTAAAAAGGGTTGAAATGTAATAGTCAAAAAATAATGCACGATCTGATTTTTCTTGCAGGAAAGTCGGATTTGGCGATAAAAGAAGATTTGCAGGTCGCACAGGATTTGCTTGATACTTTGATTGCCAATACAGATGAATGTGCAGGTATGGCGGCAAATGTGGGTGGTGTTAGAAAGCGGATAATTGTGTTTGATATGAAGGTACATATATCGTGTTACTTGTTTCGCGTTATTGATAAACATCAGAATGAACTAGTTGAGCAAGAAATGGGTTGAATTCTCTGGACTTCCGCGCCAACCTGTGGTACTGTTGTGTACTGCAAAGGAGGTGCGGATATGGCACAGATGAGTTTAGAAGAATTATACCGCGGAGAAGGTGTGGGAGAGAAGTACGGCATCCTGGGTGAAGTGATGAAAGACTTTTTCCAAAATGGATGTCCGTCAGAATACGACGAGCGTACTTGGATTGAAATGCTGCTTGTAAAGCACACGCTGATTGCGGCAGAGAAAATGAAAAATGAGGGCGACACGGTGTCGAGTTTGACCGATGATGTGCCGCCCTCTTCTTATGTGGGGTGGAATGAAAATGACAACGCTTGAAGATCTGTACTACGGCAATATCGTTCCGC
>ERZ773192.1144-NODE-1144-length-28750-cov-50.861823_pt1 | contig 28750 bp, 25 predicted proteins | sample MGYA00581010_ERZ773192 | MGnify/ENA primary metagenome ERZ773192 (study PRJEB29015, sample SAMEA2737741) | human gut metagenome | biome: human gut; feature: human-associated habitat; material: faeces | place: China | collected 2012 ...
CGGCGGGTGTATGTGGGCGAGGCGGTGGTGCAGCGGGGCTGCGCCGATCTGGCGGCGCGCATGGAGGACGGCTGTCTGCGGCAGCTGCTGGCGGCGGAGGCGGATCGCGCGGCGGAACGGGGAAAACGGCTGGCAAACTTGTTGGAAAAAGCCTTGACAACGGAGGATAACCTGCTAAAATGGTAGGCAAATAGGAAAAGGGGCGCGCCGCACCGGGCGCGCCAAATTCCGGAAGAGCATCAAGGGGGCGGGCGGCGCCCGTCTCTGGTATACAAAGGAGGCTTTACCCATGAAAGAATGTATTTCCCGCGAGGCGGCGCTGGCGGCGCTGAAAACGTACAACAAGGAGCCGTTCCATATTCTCCACGGTTTGACGGTGGAGGGCGTTATGCGCTGGTACGCCAATGAGCTGGGCTATGGCGAGGACGCGGATTTCTGGGCCACGGTGGGTCTGCTGCACGACATCGACTTTGAGATGTGGCCGGAGCAGCACTGCCGGAAGGCACCGGAGCTGCTGAAGAAGGCGGGGTGCTCCGAGGAGTTCATCCACGCGGTCTGTTCCCACGGCTACGGCCTGTGCTGCGATGTGGAGCCCACCCACGAGATGGAGAAGGTGCTGTTTGCCGCCGACGAGCTGACGGGCCTGGTCGGCGCGGCCGCCCGTATGCGCCCCAGCAAGAGCGTGATGGACATGGAGGTCAGCAGCCTGAAGAAGAAGTATAAGGACAAGAAGTTCGCCGCCGGCTGCTCCCGGGATGTGATCAACACCGGTGCGGAGCGCCTGGGCTGGACCATCGAGGAACTGATGGAAAAGACCATCCTGGCTATGCGCAGCTGCGAGGAGAGCGTCAACCAGGAGATGGAGACGCTGGCCTAAACACGGCAGTACATGGAAAAAGAACACCCTGTGCGAATACACAGGGTGTTCTTTTTTGCGAATTATACGGAGAGTTGTGGAATATCGTGGAGGGGCGGAGGGGGTTTACGCCGCTGCGCGGCGACACCTCATCCGCCCCCTTCGGGGGCACCTGTCTCCCTGCGGGTCGGTCGGTCCGCGGATCTGACAGGCCACCGGCCTGTCATTCAACACTGCGGACCCCTCAAGGGGAAGGCTTACGGGGGTGCGCCCTCGGGGGGAAGGCTTGAAGGGGTGCGGCGGAGAAAAAGGGAAGCACCCGGGCGGGCGCTTCCCTGTATGTTATTCGATGGCGATGATGTAGTAGTACACCGGCTGGCCGCCGGGAAGGGCGGCGACCTCGGCGTCGGGGCAGATCGTCTCGAACACCTCGGCGGCGCGGGCGGCATCGTCCTCGGTGACGCCCTGGCCGGAGTAGACGGTGATGAACTCCGCGCTCTTATCGGCAGCTACATGAGCCAGCTTATCCAGCAGCACGTCCAGGCTGCGGTCGGTGCCCAGCAGCTTGCCGTCACACAGGGCCAGGTAGTCCCCTTCATTGATGGCGAAGCCGTCGAAGTCGGAGTTGCGGGCGGCATAGGTGATCTGGGCGGTGGTGACATTGGCGGCGGCCTCGGTCATGGCGGCCAGGATGGCCTGGGGATCGTCGTTGTCCGGGTCCACGGCCATCATGGCGGAGATGCCCTGGGGCACGGTGGCGGTGGGCACCACGATGACCTGTTTTTCCGTCAGGCCCACGCACTGCTGGGCGGCCATGATGATGTTCTTGTTGTTGGGCAGGATGAACACGATCTCGCTGGGGGTGCGGTTGACCTCCTGCAGGATGGCCTCGGTGGAGGGGTTCATGGTCTGCCCGCCGGAGACGATGCGGTCCACGGTCAGGTCGCGGAACACGGCCTCGAGGCCCTCGCCGGCGCAGACGGCCAGGAAGCCGTAGCGCTTTTCCGGCGCGGCCACAGCAGCCTCGCCCTCCTCCAGCTCGGCCTCGACGGCGTCCAGATCGTCGGTGGACTGGGCCTTCTTGCCGGCGGCCAGGTCGGCGGCCTGGGTACGCATATTCTCGATCTTGGCCAGCTCCAGCGTGCCGTATTTCTGGGCCTCGTTCAGGGCGTCGCCGGGGGTGTCGGTGTGGACGTGGACCTTGAAGGCCTCGTCATCCTCGCCAATGACCAGGCTGTCGCCGATGCTGTTCAGATAGGTACGCAGGCCGTCCAGGGGCTTGTCGGAGGTCTTGCGGACGATGAACACGGTGTCGAAGGCGAAGGTGATGTCCTCGTCGCCGATGGCGGCGAAGTCCGCCTTCTCCTCGGCGGTATCGGCCACCTCAGGCACGGGCTCGCCCCGCAGGGCGCGGAGCATACCCTCCAGAATGATGAGGTAGCCCTTGCCGCCGGCGTCCACCACGCCGGCCTTTTTCAGCACGGGGTTCATCTCGATGGTCTCCGCCAGGGTGGTATAGCCGGTCTTGATGGCCTCGTCCAGTACGAACTCGGCGTCGTTCTTCTCGCCGGCGGCCTCCAGCGCACGCTGGGCGGCCAGGCGGGAGACGGTGAGGACCGTGCCCTCGGCGGGCTTCATCACCGCGCCGTAGGCAGTGGAAACGCCCTCCTGCATGGCCTCGGCCAGCAGGGCGCCGTCGGCGGTGTCGTGGCCCTTGAGGACCTTGCTCATGCCGCGGAACAGCAGGGACAAAATGACGCCGGAATTGCCCCGGGCGCCCCGGAGCAGGCCGGAGGCCGTCAGCTTGGCAGCCTCGTCCACGGTGGCGGGCTCGGCCTTGCGGAGCTCGTTCACCGCCGTCTGGATGGTCAGGGACATATTGGTGCCGGTGTCGCCGTCGGGCACCGGAAATACGTTCAGGTCGTTGATGGCCTGCTTCTGCGCGGTGATGCAGGCGGCGCCGAAGGCGACCATCTGCTTGAAGGCGCCGCCGCTGATCTTTTCTGTCATGTCTGTTCTCCTTCCGGGCGCGTCACACGGTGACGGAATCCACGCAGACATTCACCGCTTTGACGGTGACGCCGGTGTTGAGGTTGACCACATACTTGACCTCGCCCATAATGGATCGGCAGACTGTGGCGATGTTGACGCCGTTTTCCACGACGATGTGCAGCTCGATGGACACGGTGCCGTCGTCATTGTACGTGACCTTGACGCCCTTGCTCATGGCCTCGGGCCGCAGGAGATGCACCAGCCCGTCAGTCATGCTGCGCTGGGCCATGCCCTTGACGCCGAAGCAGTTGGTGGCGGCCGCGCCGGTGATGGTGGTGAACACGGCGTCGCTGATGGTGATCTCGCCGTTTTCGGTGGGGACTTTTATCATAGCGGACTTCCTTTCTGCGGAAATGGCATAATAACACACGATAATATGGAGTATTATATACTACTTTCTCCGGGATTACAATAGAGATTTTACCGGGGCGGCATATGGGCAGGTTTCCCGCGCGGCTTTGAAGGCGCGGCGAAGAAAGGGAGCGCCCCGCGGGGCGCTCCCTTGTGCGTTACTGCTTGTAGGGCACGTGCCAGATGGTGTCGGCGTACTGGGAGATGGCCCGGTCGGCGGCGAAGACGCCGCTGCGGGCGATGTTGGTGAGGCTCATGCGGTTCCACGTCTCCCGGTCGCGGTAGGTGTGGCGCATCCGGGATTCGGCCTCGCAGTAGGCGGCGAAGTCGGCCAGGACCATGTACTGGTCCGCCTGACCGTCCATGCCGGTGACCAGCCGCTGGAACAGGTCCTCGTAGGTAACGCCGTCCCGGAAGCCAACCTTCAGCTGGTCCAGCACGCGGCGCAGCACCGGGTCGCGCTGGTAGAGCAGGTTGGGGTCGTAGGTGTGGCGCAGGTGCTCCACCTCATCGGCATGAAGGCCGAAGAGGAACATATTGTCGTCGCCCAGCAGGTCGTGCATTTCCACGTTGGCACCGTCCAGGGTGCCGACGGTCAGCGCGCCGTTCATCATAAACTTCATATTGCCGGTGCCGCTGGCCTCCTTGCCGGCGGTGGAGATCTGCTGACTGACCTCGCTGGCGGGCATGAGGACCTCGGCCAGGGAGACGCGGTAGTTCTCCAGGAACACCACCTGGAGCCGATCTTTGCACAGCGGGTCGCTGTTGATCTGGTCGGCCAGGGAGTTGATGAGGTGGATGATGCGCTTGGCCACGGCGTAGCCGGGGGCGGCCTTGGCGCCGAACAGGAACGTCTGGGGCGGGAGGTCCAGGCTGGGGTCATCCTGCAGGCGCTGGTACAGGTAGATGATCTGCAGGGCGTTCAGCAGCTGGCGCTTGTACTCGTGAAGGCGCTTTACCTGCACGTCGAAGATGGCGTCGGTGTTCAGCACCACACCCTGGTGCTTCCTGGCGAAGGCGGCAAAGGCAAGCTTGTTCTGATGCTTGATGTCCTCCAGACGCTGAAGGACCGCCTTGTCACCGGCGTAGGCCTCCAGCTTTTTCAGCTCCTGCGGATGGGTGAGATAGCCCTCGCCGATCAGGTCGCGGAGCAGTCCGTCCAGACCGGGGTTGATCTGGGGCACCCAGCGGCGGTGGTCAATGCCGTTGGTGACGTTCTTGAACTTGTCCGGCATCATCTGGCAGGCGTCCTTGAACAGGTCCTTACGCAGAATTTCGGAGTGGAGGGCGGACACGCCGTTGACCGCCATGCTGCCGGCGATGCACAGGTTCGCCATACGCACGCCGCCGTCCCAGATGATCGCCAGCTTGGCGGTCTTGGCGGGATCGTGGAAGAAGTCCTCCACCTGCTGCTGCCAGCGGCGGGAGATCTCCTGCAATATCTGCCACACGCGGGGCAGCAGCGTTTCGAACAGCTGCTGCGGCCAGACCTCAAGGGCCTCGGAAAGCACGGTGTGGTTGGTGTAGGCCACGCAGTGGGTGGTGATGTGCCAGGCCTCGTCCCAGCCCATGCCGGCATCGTCGATGAGGATACGCATCAGCTCCGGGATCACCAGCGTGGGGTGGGTGTCGTTGATCTGGATGACATTCTTCTCATGGAAGTTCCTGAGGGTGCCGTACTGCTGGATGTGCTTGCGGGTGATGGACTGAATGGTGGCGGACACGAAGAAATACTGCTGCTTCAGCCGCAGGGACTTGCCCTCGTAGTGGTTGTCCTCGGGGTAGAGCACCTGACTGATGGCGTCAGCCATGGCGCGCTCCTCGGCGGCGTGGAGGTACTGGCCCTCGCTGAAGAGCTTCATGTCGATGGGCTTGGGGCTGCGGGCCTGCCACAGGCGCAGGGTGTTCACATGGTCGGTGTCGTAGCCGGCGATCTCCATGTCGCAGGGGATGGCCAGCACACGGGTGTAGTCCTCATGGACCACCATCAGGTGGTTGTTGTCCCAGCGGGTGCGGACCTTGCCGCCGAAGCGGACCTCCTCGGCCTCCTGCAGCTTGGGCAGCAGCCACGCGTCGCCCAGCTGCATCCAGTCGTCGGGCAGCTCCACCTGCTGGCCCTCCACGATCTTCTGCTTGAAAATGCCCAGCTCATAGCAGATGGAGTAGCCCGTCGCCGGGATCTCCAGGGTGGTCATGCTGTCCAGATAGCAGGCGGCCAGACGGCCCAGACCGCCGTTGCCCAGACCGGCGTCCGGCTCCATGTCGAAGATGTCCGCCGCTTTGAAGCCCAGCTCGCCGATGGCGGCGGTCAGGGGCTCCAGCAGCGCCAGATTGAAGGCGTTTTTCATCAGGCTGCGGCCCATCAGGAACTCCAGCGACAGGTAGTGGACCTTGCGCTTTTCCTCGTGGGCCGTTTCCTCGCGGGTCTGTACGCCGTGCTCGGCCATGATGTCCCGCAGGACCATGGCGCAGGCCTTCATCATCTCGCCGTCGGTGGCCTGCTGCTCGGTGCAGCCGTAGTTGAGGCGCAGCTTCTGCACGATGGCCTCTTTCAGGGTCTCTTTGTTGTAGGTCATATCGGGTAACTCCTCCTTGGGTCAAAGGTTCTCATAAATGTGCCGGTAGGCCGCCGCACTGCGGCCCCAGCTGAAGTCCGCGGTCATGCCCCGGTATCGAACGGTGTCGAAGCCTGTCCGGTCGCCCCGGTACAGGCCGGTGGCCTGACCGATGACGGAGAGCATGGCCCCGGCGTCATAGTCGCCGAACAGGTAGCCGGTGCCGTCCTCCTGCCCCACCTGGCAGGAGCGCACGGTGTCCGCCAGACCGCCGGTGCTCCGCACGATGGGCACCGCGCCGTAGCGCATGGCGATCATCTGGCTCAGGCCGCAGGGCTCGCTGCGGGAGGGCATCAGGAACAGGTCCGCGGCGGCGTATACGCGGCGGGACAGGTCCTCGGCGTACAGGATCTGGGCTGACACGCGGCCGGGGTACTGCCCCGCCTTCCAGCGGAAGAAGTCCTCATACTGCCTGTCGCCGGTGCCCAGCACCACGAACTGGCAGCCGGCGGCCATAATGCCGTCCATGGCCTGCTGCACGAGATCAAGCCCCTTGTGGCCCACCAGCCGCGTCACCATGGCGATCAGCGGCGTGTCCGGCTCCTGGGCAAGTCCGAGGGCAGCCTGCAGAGATGCCTTGCACACGGCCTTGCCGGCCGGGTCTGCCGCCGTGTAATGCGCCGGAAGCGCCGGGTCGGACGCCGGGTCGTAGGTGACGGTGTCGATGCCGTTGACCACGCCATGCATTTTCCAGCCGATGGCGTCCACCACGCTCTCCAGCCCCTCGGCATAGGCCGGGTCATGGAGTTGGGCGGCGTAGGTGGGACTGACGGTGGTGACGGCGTCCGCCATGAGCATGGCACCCTTCATCAGGTTCACGTCGCCGTCCATGCGGAGGGTGCCGTCATCGTACCAGCCACGATCCAGACCGAAGAGCTGGTCCACGCTGTCGCTGCCGTAGCGGCCCTGATACTCAATGTTGTGAATGGTGAACACCGTGCGGATATGGCGTATCTCCCACCAGCGGGTGGCCGCGTCCTTGAGATAGATGGGCACCAGCGCCGTCTGCCAGTCGTTGCAGTGGAGGATGTCCGGCATCCAGTCCAGGCTGGGCAGCAGGTCGACGACCGCGTGGCTGAAAAAGGCGAAGCGCTCGCCGTCGTCAAACTCACCGTACAGGCGGCCGCGGCGGAAGTATTTTTCGTTGTCCACGAAGTACCAGGTCACGCCCCGGTCATGGAGGGAGAACAGGCCGCAGTACTCATGCCGCCAGCCCAGGTCCACGTAGATATACCGGCGGAAGGTCATTTTCTCCCGCCACTGGGGGCCGATCTTGTCGTACAGGGGCAGGATGACGGCGGTCTCGACACCCTCCGCCGCCAGGGCGGGGGGGAGGCTGCCGGCCACATCGGCCAGGCCGCCGGTCTTGCAGAAGGGATAGGCTTCGCTGGTCACATACAGCAGCTTCATGGCAGGCTCCTTTCTCTCACACCGTCGCGCCCTTGGCGATGACGATGGGATAGCGCTCGTGGCCCATCAGGGTCACATTCTCGCTGATGGTGACGTATTTGTCGGTGATCACGCCCCGCAGTATGGCACCGCGCTTGACCACCGTGTCCTTGAACAGGATACAGTTTTCCACGCTGGCACCCTTTTCAATACGCACGTTGCGGAACAGCACGCAGTTTTTTGCGCTGCCCTGGATGTCGCAGCCGTCGGCGGCCAGAGAGTTGACGCAGCCGCCCTCCGGGTCGATGTAGCTGGAGGGGGAGTCGTTTTCCTTGCCGTATACCGGACGGTCCGGGCAGAACAGGGCGCTGCGGGTGGCGGTATCCAGCAGCTCCATGCTGCGGTCGTAGTAGTTCTGCAGGGTGCTGATGTGGGCGGCGTAGCCGTCGTAGACATAGCTTTGCAGGCGGAGGCGGCTGCTCATGCCCTGAAGGACATCCCGCCGCAGGCTGTAACGGTTGTGGCTCAGGCACTCCGTCACCAGCTGGATGAGCAGCTCGGTCCGCAGGACAAAGATGTTCAGGCAGCGATAGCCCTCCGGCGTGTGCAGGCCGTAGGCCGTGTCGGTGATGCGGCCCCGGGCGTCCAGCCGGAAATAGGTGTCCTGCCCGTCGCCGGGGACGGCGGTGCAGACGGCGGTGATGTCCGCGCCGGTGTCGATATGGCGGCGGAGCACGTCCTCCAGGGGCGCGTTGATGACCGTGTCGCTGTCGGACAGCACCACGTAGTCCTGGCGGATGCCCTTCAGGTAGTTCATCACGCTGCCAAGGGCATCCACGCGGCCGCGGAACTGGCCGTCGCCGCGGTGCTGCTCATTATAGGCGAAGGCCGGCAGCAGCGTCAGACCGCCGAAGTTGCGGCTCAGGTCCCAGCTCTTGCCGCTGCCCAGGTGGTCCAGCAGCGACTGGCACTTGCCGTGCATGATGACGCCCACGTCCGTGACGCCGGCGTTCACCATGCTGGAGAGGATGAAGTCGATGATGCGGTAGTCACCGCCGAAGGGGATGGAGCCGTGGACGCGATTTTCGATGAGCTCCCGCAGACCGTTTTCCTTGTCGTAGGAGAAGATGATCCCGTGCATTCCGTTCATGGCCGCACCTCCTTGCCGTTTTCGCCCAGCATCATTTTCGGTTCAATGACCGCGCCGTCCGCCACGGAGGTCCGGGGCCCCAGCACGGCGATGCCCCAGTCCTCAAAGGGGACGCTGCCCGGGGCGCCGCCCACCACGGCGTTTCTGCCTACGCGGCAGCCCTCGCCCACGATGGCGTAGGACACCTTCGCGCCTGCCTCGATGACGGCGCCGGGCATGACCACGGAATAGGAGACGGACGCGCCCTCGGCCACGGTGGTGCCGGTGCTGAGGACGGCGTTCTTTACCTCGCCCAGCACGGTGCAGCCCTTGGCCACGGCGCTGTTGCCCACATCGCCCGTTTTACCGATGTAGGTGGGCGGGCAGGTGGGCGTGCGGCCGTAGATGCGCCACTTCTTGTCCAGCAGGTTCAGCCCGGAGCCGGGGGAGAGCATATCCATGTTGGCATCCCACAGGGAGTCCAGCGTACCCACGTCCTTCCAGTAGCCCTCGAAGCGGTAGGCGGACATCTTCTCACCGTTTCGCAGCATAGCGGGGATGATGTTTTTTCCGAAGTCGTTGTCGCTGCGGGGGTCAGTCTCATCATCGATGAGGTACTGGCGCAGCTTTTTCCAGGTGAAGATATAGATGCCCATAGAGGCCAGGTTGCTTTTCGGTTCCTTGGGCTTCTCGGCGAACTCGGTGATGTTGTCCTCGCCGTCCACGGCCATGATGCCGAAGCGGCTGGCCTCCTCCCAGGGGACCTCCATGACGGAGATGGTGCAGTCAGCGCCGGTGGCCTTGTGGCGGCGCAGCATCAGGGAGTAGTCCATCTTATAGATGTGGTCGCCGGAGAGCACCAGTACGTACTCCGGGTCGTACAGATCCACGAAGCCGATGTTCTGGTAGATGGCGTTGGCGGTGCCCTTGTACCAGACGGCGCCGCCGGCGCTCTGGTAGGGCGGCAGGATATGTACGCCGCCGTTGACACGGTCCAGCTCCCAGGGCTGGCCGCTGCCGATGTAGGTGTTCAGCTCCAGCGGCCGGTACTGGGTCAGCACGCCCACGGTGTCGATGCCGGAGTTGGTACAGTTGGACAGGGGAAAGTCGATGATGCGGAATTTGCCGCCGAAGGGCACGGCGGGCTTGGCCATGCTGCCGGTGAGCACGTACAGGCGGCTGCCCTGGCCGCCGGCCAGCAGCATCGCCACACACTCTTTTTTCATCCTTGCGTACCTCCTGTGTTCTGTTTTTTCTGGGGGCGTTTTCCCTCCCGGCGCAGCAGCACCGCACCCAGGGGCGGAATGGTCAGGGAAAGGGAAGTCTCCCGCCCGTGGGAGGGGATCTCGTCCACGTCGATCCGGCTGCCTGCCGGAAGGGCGCAGCCGCTGCCGCCCCAGCAGGCGTCGTCCGTGTTGAACAGTACCTCGTACCGCGCCGCCGCCGGCACGCCGAAGCGGTAGTTGTCCCAGGGGACCGGCGCAAAATTCACCGCGCAGATCAGCTCGTGGCCCCTGCGGTCCCGCCGCAGAAACACCAGCACGTTGTTGTGGTTATCATCGGCCACCAGCCATGTAAAGCCGTCCCAGTCCCGGTCGTTTTCCCACAGGCACCGGTTGCGCTTATACAGCCGGTTCAGCTGCCACAGGCACTCATGGCTGGCCCGGCAGGCGGGATCGTCCAGCAGATACCAGTCCAGCTGGCCGCGGAAGTCCCACTCATGCCACTGGGGCAGCTCGCTGCCCATGAACAGCAGCTTTTTGCCGGGGTGGCACAGCATATAGGCCCAGAAGCTCCTTACACCGGCCAGCTGCCGCCAGTCGTCGCCGGGCATCTTGCCCCGGAGAGAGCCCTTCATGTGGACCACCTCGTCGTGGGACAGGGGCAGGACGTAGTTTTCCGAGAAGGCGTAGACCATGGAGAACGTCACGTCCCGGTGGTGGAACTGGCGGAAGTAGGGGTCCATCTTCAGATAGTGGCACAGGTCGTTCATCCAGCCCATGTTCCACTTCAGGTTGAAGCCCAGACCGCCCTGCTCCGGCGGATAGGTGACCAGCGGCCACGCGGTGGACTCCTCCGCCACCATCAGCGCCGCCGGGTCGGCGGCGAAGGCTGCCCGGTTCAGCTCACGCAGGAAGTCGATGGCCTCCAGGTTCTCCCGGCCGCCGTCCTTGTTGGGACGCCACGCGCCGCCCTGCCGGTCATAGTCCAGATACAGCATGGACGCCACCGCGTCCACCCGCAGCCCGTCGATGTGGTATTCCTTCAACCAGTAGACGGCGGAGGACAGCAGGAATTCCCGGACCTCCGGCTTGCCGAAGTCGAATACACGGGTGCCCCAGCCGGCGTGCTCCCATTTCAGGGGGTCGCCGTACTCATAGAGGCAGGTGCCGTCAAATTCGATAAGCCCGTGGCTGTCCTTACAGAAGTGGGCGGGCACCCAGTCCAGTATCACGCCCAGCCCCGCCCGGTGCAGGGCATCCACCAGGGCCATGAAGTCGTGGGGCGTGCCGTAGCGGCTGGTGGGGGCGAAGTAGCCGGTGCACTGGTAGCCCCAGCTGTCGTCCAGGGGGTATTCCGTCACCGGCAGCAGCTCTACGAAGTTGTAGCCCATGGCCTTTACATAGGAGGGCAGCTCCTTTGCCAGCTCCACATAGCTCAGGGGAGAGCCGTCCTCGTGGCGCTTCCACGAGCCCAGATGCACCTCGTAGATCAGCAGCTCGCCGTTCACCGGCGGCTTTTCCAGCCGCTGCTGCCGCCAGTCATCGTCCCGCCACCGGTATCCGGACAGGTCGTAGACCTTGCTGTCTGTCCCGGGACGGGTGGCCGCGTGGAAGGCGCAGGGATCGGCTTTCCAGACCACCCGGCCGTCCGCGCCGGTGACCACATATTTGTAGGCGTCGTAGACCTTGGCGCTCTCCGCCGCCGTTTCCCACACGCCGGTATCCAGCCGGGTCATGGGCCGGGGCTGCCAGCCGTTGAAGTCCCCGGCCAGCGCCACGGCACGGGCGTTGGGCGCCCACACGCGGAAGGTGAAGCCCTGCTCCGCCGGGTGTGCGCCGAGGTAGGTGTAGATGTCGTGGGCCGGGTGCCGCGTCATGTGCTCAGCTCCTTTTCTCTCACTCTGCTCGTCTGCTCTATGGTAGCACGCCTGTTCCGTCAAAGGGCGCGAAACAGGTCGCTGGTAACGTTACCGACATTGTACCCCATTTTTCCCGTCCCGTCAACAAACAAGGCGCTTTTTGTGCCGCGGCGGGGGCGGAAAAGGGCCGCAAGCACAAAAGGGAAACGCAGGCGCGCTGCGTTTCCCTTTTCGTTTACTCATCCCGCTGCTGCACGGCGCTGCTGCCGTTCAGGCCGAAGTCGTCCGCTACGCTGGCGGTGTCCCGGCGCAGCATGGTCTCCATCACCCGGATATCGCTGTCGATATCCATGGCATCGGTGCGGTACAGCTCGTCCAGCTGGTGCTCGAAGCCCGCCACGATGCTGTCCATGGTCTTTTCGATCTTGGCCTTGGCCTGGCTCAGGTTCTCGCCGCTGACGCCGGCCTCCTCGAAGCTGGCGTAGTTTTCCAGCAGCTTCAGGGTGGTGGGCAGGTAGTAGTTCAGGAACGTGCCGGCGGCGTCACGCTTGGCCTCGTCCTCTTCAATGAGTTTGAAAATACGGCCGGACACCTGCTCCATGCGGTCCAGCTTGGCGCTGATGGCCTCGTCGGCGATGCGGTCGTTCAGCTCACGGATCTGGGCCAGGATGGCGGCGTAGCCCGCCGGCGCGGGCGCGGGCTGTGCGGGCTGACCCTGCTCCGCCTTGGCGCGGTGGGCGGCATCAAAGTACGCCGTGGCGGCGGCCTGGGACTTGAAGAGCATACCGCTGCCCATGTCGATATAGGCCTCGTCACCCCAGAGGCCCTTTTCCAGCATCAGGTTCACGTCCTTCTCCACCCGGCGGCGGGACACGTCGGCGGCCCGGGCCAGATAGTCCAGGGGCACGGCCTGCTTCTGCCCGACGGTGCGGAGGTAGGTGGCAAAACGCCGCTGGCGGCGCTTCATGGCGCCGCTGCCCAGCAGCAGGGACGCGCCGCCGGCCATCATGCCCAGGGGATAGAACAGCTGCCGGGCAAAGTACCACCACTCGTTGTAGTGGTAGGCGTAGGACAGGTTGTCGCTGACGGCACTGAGCATAGCCACGCAGCCCAGAATACCCAGCACCGCGCCGATGATCTTCATGGTTTTGGCGCCCTTGTCGGAGTAGTTCGGCGTCTCTGTGACCTTGCGGACGGTGTTCTTCGCCGCGGAGGCGCGCGCCTGCGCAGGCTTCGCCTCGGCGCTGCCCGCCGCTGTCCGCTGCCACGCATCCCGCGCCTGCTGGCGCATTTTCCTGCCGCCGCCCTCGCTGAGCTTGCTCAGCAGCAGGATCAGGCCCACAGGCCAGGCCACGGCAAACATCACCGCGATGAATATCCACGAACCCAGGTCGTTATTGTTCTTTTTCGGCGGCTTCGGCTGAAGACCGTTGTTCTCGTCGTATTCGTAGCTCATGCTTCCCCTTCTCCCTTTCCCCGCAGCTTTCGCTTGTTGCCCTTTTCGTCCACGATATAGGTATTCTCCAGCACGCTGCGGGCATTGGCCATTACCGCGTTCAGGTACTCCTGCCGCAGTGCAGCGCGCTCCTCGATCTCCGCGTCTGTCAGCCCCTCGGCCTTGGCCTTGCGGGCCAGCTCGTTGATGCGTGCTATCTTCTTCTCGTCCATAGCTGTTTCTCCCTTATATGTATCGCCGTATGGTCACCGGCAGGCGGCCCTTTTTCGTGGGAGCGCCCACGCTGTCCAATACGCATTTTCCCAGACCGCGGCAGGTGATGGTATCCCCCGCCGACACGGGCTTGTCCGGCTTCACACAGGTGACGTAGTTCACCTGTACGGACCCCTTTTCCACGGCCTCCGCCGCCCGGCCCCGGCTGAGAGAAAATCCCGCCGCCAGCACGTTGTCCAGCCGCAGGGAGGAGACGGTGTCCCGCAGTTCCTTCACCGCCGCATGGGGGACCGCCAGCGCCGAAAGCGGCAGCGGTGTTACGGTGAGCTTCTCCCGGCCGGCGCTGTCCCAGTTCTGCAGCAGGAAATCCGTCATGGACGGGTCCAGCAGCACCTGGCAGCCGCCCTTTTCCACAAGTATATCGCCTATCTTCTCCCGGGTCAATCCCAGAGCCATCAAACTGCCCAAAAAATCCCGGTGGGTCAGGTCGCCGCCGCTGCGGCACGCGGCCCGCACCGCCGCGATCTCCGTGCCGTCCGGCTCCGCCATCCACTCCGGCAGAAACAGCAGCCGCTTTCGCTCCGCGCCGTCATAGCCGCCCCAGAAAATGCCGGACTCCCGCGCGTCCAGCGGCACCAGAAAGCCCTGCGCTGCAGCCTGCTCCGCAGGGGAGAGAAAGCCTGTGGCCGTGGGAATGTTCCGCGTGCGGCACTGCTCACACTTATCCCACACGCGGCTCAGCAGCAGCCGTTCCTCCGGGCTGTGGGCGGCTCTGTCCAGCAGTTCACGTCTGTCCATGTTATGCCCCCAAATTCTGCGTGCGGTACAGTGTGGCGTACACGCCGTTCTTCGCCATGAGTTCCTGGTGGGAGCCCTGTTCGGCGACGACACCGTCCTGTATCACCAGTATCCGGTCGGCGGAACGAATGGTGGACAGCCGGTGGGCGATGATCAGTGTCGTGCGGCCTCGGGCCAAACGGTCAAAGGCGCCCTGGATGCGGGCTTCCGTCACGCTGTCCAGCGCGGAGGTGGCTTCATCCAGTATCAGAATGGGCGGGGCCTTCAGAAACACCCGGGCGATGGCCACCCGCTGCTTCTGCCCGCCGGAGAGCAGCGCGCCCCGCTCGCCCACATAGGTGTCGAACCCGTCTGGCATGGCGCAGATATCGTCGTAGATCTCCGCCTGCCGCGCTGCCTGCTCTACCTCAGCGTCGGTGGCGTCGGGGCGGCCATAGCGGATATTCTCGCGGATGGTGTCGGCGAACAGGAACACATCCTGCTGCACGATGCCGATGGCCCGGCGCAGGGAGCGCTGGGTAACGGCGCGGACATCGCGGCCGTCGACGGTGATGCTGCCGCTGTCCACGTCGTAGAACCGGGGCAGCAGCTGGCACAGGGTAGTCTTGCCGCCGCCGGAGGGACCTACCAGGGCCACCGTCTCGCCGGCGGGGATGTGCAGCGTCACGTTGTGCAGCACCTCGGCCTTTTCGCCGTAGGCGAAGGAGACGTCGTTCACGTCCACGCGGCCCTGTACATGTTCGAGGGGCCGCGCGTCCGGCGCGTCCTGAATGGACGGCTCGGTGGCCATCAGCTCAATGAAGCGGTGCAGGCCCGCGAAGCCGTTGGAGAACATCTCGGCGAAGTTGGCCAGCTTGCGGATGGGACTGACGAAGGCGGTGACGTATAGGGAGAAGGTGATCAGATCCACATAGTCCATTTTCTCCCCCATGATGAGCCAGCCGCCCACGGCGATCACCGCCACCGGCAATATGCCGGTGCAGAACTCCATCACCGCGTTGAAGCGGCCCATCTCCTTGTGAAAGCCACGCTTGGCGGTCTTGAACACCTCGTTGGCTTCGTCGAACCGCTGCTGCTGGGCTTCTTCGTTGGCAAAGGCCTTGGTGGTCCGCACGCCGGACAGGCCGGACTCGATGGCGGCGTTGATGGTGCCGGTCTTGACCTTGGCAGCCCGGGAGGCGGCGCTCATCTGCCGGCGGCGGCGCAGGGCCATGGTCAGCAGGACAGGCAGCAGCACCAGCAGCACCAGCGCCAGCTCCCAGCGCAGGGTGAACATCACCGCCAGCGCGCCCACGATGGTCACCAGGGAGATGAACAGATCCTCCGGCCCGTGGTGGGCCAGCTCCGTCAGTTCAAACAGGTCACTGGTCAGGCGGCTCATCAGCTGGCCGGTGCGGTTGCGGTCGTAGAAGTCGAAGCCCAGCTCCTGAATGTGGCGGTACAGATCGCGGCGGATATCCGCCTCTACGCGGATGCCGAAGGTGTGGCCCCAGTAGGCCACCACGAAGTACAGCGCCGAGCGCAGCACATAGGCGGCCACCACCACCGCCATGACGATGAAGAATACCCGGAACTGCCGCTGGGGCAGCCAGGTATACATGGCGGCGCGGGACACCAGCGGGAACGCCAGGTCGATGCAGGCGATGAGGAACGCGCAGGACAGGTCCAGGGCGAAGAGCCGCCGGTGGGGTTTGAAGTAGGAGAGGAATATCCGCAGGGGGCTGCGGGTCTGATAATCTTTCGTGGTCATGCTATGCCTCACTTGGTGTTTTTGAACATATAGTATAGCACATCGGCACGGCGTTCGCAATAGCACGCAGCGCCCCGGCTTGCGTGTCGGGGCGCTGCGTGTTATAATTGGGCCATGACCTGGCCGATAGGGCCGTCGATGGTGACGGCGGCGCCAAGACCGCTGCCGGCCCCGCCCTTGTTGATGACCGCCAGCTTATGGCCGCGGTAGTACTGTATCAGCCCGGCGGCGGGATAGACCACCAGCGACGTGCCGCCGATGATGAGCACGTCTGCCTGCCGGATATAGTGGATGGCGCGGGCCATCACGTCCTCATCCAGGGACTCCTCATACAGCACCACGTCCGGCTTAATGATGCCGCCGCAGGTGCAGCGGGGAATGCCGCGGCTCTCCGCGATGCGCTCCACACCGTAGAATTTCCCGCAGCGGGTACAGTGGTTCCGCAGCACGCTGCCGTGGAGCTCAAGGACCTCCTGGCTGCCGGCCTTCTGGTGCAGGCCGTCGATGTTCTGGGTGATGACGGCCTTCAGCTTCCCCTGCCGCTCCCATTCCGCCAGCTTGCGGTGGGCGGCGTTGGGCTGGGCGTCCAGGGCCAGCATTTTGGCCCGGTAGAAGTCGTAGAATTCCTCGGTGTGCGTCTCGTAAAATGTGTGGCTGAGCATGGTCTCCGGCGGGTATTTGAACTTCTGGCGGTACAGGCCGTCCACACTGCGGAAGTCCGGTATTCCGGACTCGGTGGACACGCCGGCGCCGCCGAAAAACACGATGTTGTCACTGGCGTCTGTCAGTTCTTTCAGTCTGCGGATGGTGTCGTCCATACTGTCCCTCCATTTCTTTTGTAAGGAGCATACGCTATGAATATTCAGATCTTCGGAAAAAGCAAGTCCTTCGACACGAAAAAGGCGGAGCGCTGGTTCAAGGAGCGCCGCATCAAGTACCAGTACATCGACCTTGTGAGCAAGGGTGTGTCGCCGGGGGAGTACCGTTCCATCCGGGCGGCCGTGGGCAGCTTCGACGCGCTGGTGGACAAGGACTGCCGGGCGTATGAGGCGCTGTACATGGCCTATATCACGCCTCAGGCGGCGGAGGAAAAGCTGCTGGAATACCCGGAGCTGTTCGCCGCGCCCATTGTCCGCAACGGGAAGCAGGCCACCGTGGGCTATTGCCCGGAGATATGGCAGACGTGGGAATAGGAATAAGGGCTCTCCTCCGTGCGCCGCAGGCGCACGGTTTTTTCGGGCAGCACCGCGGCTTTCACTGTGCGGTGTTGCCCTTAGTCCGTGTAGCTGTGCTCCACCGTGACCACGGCGTAGTAATTGCCGTCCATGGTGCGGACCAGAGCGCGTATCTCCTGCGCTGCCTGGGCCGGGGTCTTGCTGCTGGAGAAGGGCAGCACCGCGTCGAAGATCAGGTTATCGTGTGTGGTGCCCCGGACCACGCGGAAGTCGTGGATGGTCAGACCGGGATCTACCTGCTTCACCAGCGCGGCCACCTGTTCCTTCAGTGCGGTGACGGAGCCGTCGGTGACGATGGGGTCCATGTGGATGACGGCGTGGCAGTGGAGCTTCTCCATCAGTTCCTTTTCAATATTGTCGATCACATCGTGCATGGCCATGATGTCCCCGTGGGCGGGCACCTCCGCGTGGAGGGTGATCATCAGCCGGCCGGGGCCGTAGTCGTGGACCACCAGATCGTGTACGCCCAGCACTGTGTCGTTGGAGAGGACGATATCCCGTATCTGCTGCACCAGCGCCGGGTCGGGCGCCTGCCCCAGCAGGGGGGACAGGGTCTCTTTTGCGGCCTTGTAGGCGGAGAACAGGATGAACAGCGCCACCACCAGGCCCACATAGCCGTCCACCGCCAGACCGGTCCATTTGCCGATGAGCATGGCAAGGAGCACCGCCAGGGTGGAGACGGTGTCGGAAAGGCTGTCCGTGGCGGTGGCCTCCATGGCGGCGGACTTGATCTTCCGGCCGACGGCCCGGTTGTACAGCCACATATAGACCTTCACGCACACGGAGGCGGCCATGATGGCGATAGCCATCAGGGAAAAGGTGACGGCCTCCGGATGGAGGATCTTGTCAAAGGAGGACTTGGCCAGCTCCACACCCATCAGCAGGATCAGGCCCGCTACGATCAGGCCGGATATGTACTCGATGCGGCCGTGGCCAAAGGGGTGGTCGGTGTCCGGCTTTTTGCCCGCCAGACGGAAGCCCAGCAGCGTCACCGCCGAGGAGCCGGCGTCGGACAGGTTGTTGAAGGCGTCCGCCGTGACGGCGATGGAACCGGACAGCTGTCCGGCGAAGAATTTGCCGATGAACAGCAGAATATTCAGTGCGATGCCCACAGCGCCGCACAGGGTGCCGTAGGCGCGGCGGACGGCGGGGGAGGACACGTTGTCCCGGTCAGGAATGAGCCAGCGGCTCAGCAATCGTATCATGGCAGTCGTCTCCTTTCGGCGGATAGACCCGGCGCTTTGTCAGCCAATAGCACAGGGGGATGGCGTACAGCAGTATCTCGTAGGGGATGGCGGACATGTCCGCGCCCAGCATGGCCAGCGGGATGGACACGGAGATGTTCCAGGGGATCAGCGGCGAGAGAACGATGCCGGAGTTCTCGACGTCAAGGGCCATCTCGCCCCTGCCGTGGCCGCGCTTGGTGTAGTCGTCCTCCAGCAGCTGGTTGCACACCACCGCGCAGGTGGACTGGTTGCAGAACACCATGCTGCACACCACGGAGATCGCCGCGCAGGCGGGGAACCGCCCGGCTCTCCGGGCCAGACGCTGGGCCAGATGCGCCGCGCCGTTCAGCACGCCCATGCCGCCCAGCAGCCCGGCGTACAGCCCGGCGCTGACGGCCATGATGGTGGCCGAGACCATGGACATCATGCCGCCGCCGGAGAGCACGTCGTGCAGCGCGCCGGGGGCGGGGAGGTAGCCCAGCACCGCATCCCGCAGGGTGGGCAGCAGAGCGCGGCCCTGGGCGAACACCGTCACCAGCAGCGCCGTCAGCGCACTGACGGCCATGGTGGGCCGGATGGGGACCTTGCACAGCGGCAGGATCAGGATCAGCAGCGCCGGGATGGCCGTCCACCAGCTGAGGCTGAAGGTGCCGGACAGCTGGTCCAGCACACCGCTGTCCACCATGGCCAGCGGGTGCGTTACGGACAGGGCGGCGTAGGCCGCGAGGCTGACCAGATAGGGCAGCCAGCCGGTGCGGTGCATCATGTGCAGGTTGTCATAGAGCTTGGTATCGGTGGCGGCGGCCACCAGCGTGGCGCTGGAGGAGGCCGGCGAGCAGCGGTCGCCGAAGTAGGCGCCGGCCACGATGGTCCCCGCCGTGATGGCCACGCTGACGCCGCCGGAGCGGGCCAAGGCCATCAGGATCACGCCCAGGGTGCCCACCACGCCGAAGGACGTGCCCAGGGCGTAGGAGATGAAGCTGGTCAGCAGGAACGTCACCAGCAGGAACAGCTGCGGCGTGATGATGCGCAGCCCGTGATAGATGAAGAAGGCGATGGTCCCGGCGCTGCGCCACAGGGCGGTGATGGCGCCGATGAGCATGTAGATCACGATCACGCAGCACATTTTGCGGCCCTGCGCCCAAGCGGCGTCCCACATGGCCCGCACGGTCATCCCACGGCGCAGGCCCAGGGCGGCGAAGGTTGCTATGCCCACCCATATCGCAAGGATCAGGGACTGGCCCAAAAGGATGCAGAGACCCACTGCGGCCAGAAACAGCAGAAAACAGAAGACAGCGCCCATGTTACCTCCCCGGGATGGTCAGCGTCATGCGGCAGCACAGATCATCCAGGTCGCTGTCGGTGGCGGCGGGAAGGCGCAGGCGTCCCCCGCATTTGGCACAGGTCAGGTCCACCGCGCCGCGGCGCACCTGCATGGTATATTCGTGGCTGCCGCAGGCGCAGGTGATGCCGCCCCGGGCGGCGATATCCTTCAGCTCGGACAGTACCTCATACATGATGACGTTGTCGGTGAAGGCCTCGTCGGGGCCGGCCTTTTCCTTGGCCACGCGCAGGGCCAGACCCTCCATGGCCTTTCGCACCTGGGTCTCCTCGCCGATGTAGCAGCACAGCTCCTGCTTCACCGGGCAGGCCAGGCCGATGCCCCGGCCATGCAGCACCGCACCGGCGTCGCACTCCGCCTGGTGGTGCCCACCGCACACGCCGCAGGGCACCTGAAGCCGGAAGCGCAGGCCGTCCGTCTCAGCGGTCAGAGCTTCTTTGCCGCATTCGCATTCCATCCGCGCCGCGGCGGCGTTCAGGGCGAAAACGCTGCGGCTGTGCAGCACGGCCTTGCCGCAGGCCGGACAGATATATCCAAAGCTACGCATTTCTTCCATGACATACGCTCCTTTGTCAACCAAAAGTCACAACAAGTTCCTGTATTATATACCATTTATTCGCTGTTTTCCAGTATTGCGGGAAAAAGAGTTTTACATTATAATTGCGCCGTTATCCCACGCTTCAAAGGATGTGATACCGTGCAGAACAGGAGCTTTGCCGCGGCGGTGAAGGCGGCGTTTCCCCATACCATCCCCATTATGACCGGCTATCTGGCCGTAGGCATGGCCTACGGCGTACTGATGGCCTCCAAGGGTTACGGCTTCCTATGGGCCGGCTTTGTCAGCGCCTTTGCCTTCTGCGGCAGTATGCAGTATGTGGCCATTACGCTGCTGACCACGGCCTTTGATCCCCTACAGGCCTTTGTGCTGAGCCTGATGGTCAACGCACGGCACCTGTTTTTCTCGCTGGCGCTGCTGCCCAAGTACCGGGGGCTGGGCAGGCTGCGGTATTTTATGATCTATACCCTCAGTGACGAGAACTTTTCCCTCTCCTCCTCGGTGGAGCCGCCGGAGGACACGGACCCCACGCTGTTCTACTTTGCCATGAGCTTCCTGACCTGGCTGTACTGGGTGGCGTTCTCCATGCTGGGTGGCCTGCTGGGCGGGCTGATCACCTTTGACATCACCGGCATCGACTTCGCCCTGACGGCGCTGTTCGTGGTGCTGTTCATCGAGCAGGTCATCAAGAAAGAGAACCGTGCCCCCGGCGCTGCCGGTCTGGTGTGCGCTGTGGCGGGTCTGGCCGTTTTCGGCGCGGACAACATGGTCATCCCGGCCATGGTGCTGACCCTGGCGGTCCTGCTGCTGGGAAGGAGGAAGCTATGCGCCTAGACACGATACATTCCCTGATCATCGTGGCGATGGTGGCGCTGGCCACCCAGATCACCCGATGGACGCCGTTCCTGCTGTTCTCTGGGGACAAGAAGCTGCCAAAGGTGGTGGAGGACCTGGGCAGGCTGCTGCCGCCGGCCATGATGGGCCTGCTGGTGGTATACAGCCTGCGCAGCACCGACCTTCTGGGCGGCAGCCACGGTATTCCGGAGGCCATCGCCGTGGCGGTGACAGCCGGGCTGCACCTGTGGCGGCGGAACACGCTGCTGTCCATCCTGGCGGGCACCGCCTGCTATATGCTGCTGGTACAACTGGTGTTTTGAAGATCTGTGAAAGCGCCGTCCCGCGGGACGGCGCTTTCATATTTTTCCGTAAATGGTGCACACTACGGCCAATGCTATGTTTGCGAGGTGCGTATCATGGACGTAAAACGCTTGAGCCGGCAGACCTGCCGGTTTTTGCAGCCGCCGGGAGTGGTCAGCTTTGCGGCGGTGGCGGGAAAGCTGGAGGGCGAGGGGCCGCTGGGCGGCTGCTTCGACGCTGTGGGGACGGACGCCTTCTGTGGGAAAAAGACCTGGGAACAGGGCGAGGCACAGATGCAGGCGGATGCCCTGCGTCTGGCCCTGCAAAAGGGCGGGTTGGCGGCGGAGGACGTGGACTGCGCCTTCGCCGGGGATCTGCTGAACCAGAACATTGGGGCCACGTTTGCCCTGCGGGATTTCAATATTCCCTTCTATGGGGTATATGGGGCCTGCTCTACTATGGGGGAGACACTGTCGCTGGCCGCTATGGCCGTGGCCTCCGGCGCGGTCCGTATGGCGGCGGCGCAGACCTCCTCCCACTTCTGCACGGCGGAGAGGCAGTATCGGATGCCTCTGCCCTACGGCAGCCAGCGTTCTCCTACTGCCCAGTGGACGGCCACGGCGGCGGGGTGCTGCATTCTGGGGGCCCAGGCGGAGGGACCGTATATCACCCATGTGACCCGGGGACGCATCGTGGATCTGGGCGTGACGGACATGACCAACATGGGCGCGGCCATGGCACCGGCGGCCTTCGACACCCTGCAGGCGGTGTTCCGGGACACCGGCACCGTACCCGGGGACTATGACCTGATCCTCACCGGCGACCTGGGCGATGTGGGCAGCCGCATCGTGCTGGAGCTGTTCGCCCGGGAAGGCGTGACGCTGGAGAATTACACCGACTGCGGACTGGTGCTCTATGACCGGAAGAGACAGGATATGCACGCCGGCGGCAGCGGATGCGGCTGCTCTGCGGCGGTGCTCTGCGGTTATCTGCTGCCGGAGATGCGCCGGGGCCGGTGGCGGCGGGTGCTGTTCGCCCCCACCGGGGCGCTGCTGAGCCCCACCAGTTCATTTCAAGGGGAGAGCATACCGGGCATCTGCCACGCGGTGGTGCTGGACCGGACGAAGGAGGATGCGTGATGGAGTATCTCAATGCCTTTCTCTGCGGCGGGCTGCTGTGCGCCGTGGGCCAGATCATTCTGGACAAGACAAGCCTGACCCCGGCCCGTATTCTGACGGGCTATGTGGTGGCAGGTGTGCTGCTGCAGGCTGTGGGTGTGTATCAGTATATCGTGGACTGGGGCGGCGCCGGGGCCACCGTGCCGCTGACGGGCTTTGGCTATTCGCTGGCAAAGGGCGTGGCCAAAGCGGTGGCGGAGGACGGCTTGCTGGGTGTGCTCACCGGCGGATTGACCGCCACCTCCGGCGGCATCGCCGCGGCGGTAGTGTTTTCCCTGTTGGCGGCACTGCTGGTGCGGCCCAAAGAAAAACGTTGACAAATACCCGGTGGGGGTATATAATGCGACCGTGATCAAAAATACCCCCAGGAGGTATACGACTGTGGAAAATACTTGTTGCTGCTGCCAGGGAAAGACCAAGCACCGCACACCAGAGGAGCAGAAAAAACTCCTGAACCGCCTGTGCCGCATTGAAGGGCAGGTGCGGGGCCTGCAGGAGATGCTGCAGAAGGACGCCTACTGTCCCGACATTCTGATACAAGTATCCGCCGTGGGCGCGGCACTGAACAGCTTTAGTAAAGAGCTGCTGGCTACCCACATCCGCACCTGCGTGGCGGATGGTATCCGACAGGGGGACGACGAGGTCATCGACGAGCTGGTGACCACGCTGCAAAAGCTGATGAAATAAGGAGATGGCAGTATGACAGAGAAATTCGTCATCACCGGCATGACCTGCGCCGCCTGCGCCGCCCATGTGGAAAGGGCCGCGGCTTCGGTGCCCGGCGTACACAGCGCGTCGGTAAATCTGATGCTGGGCTCCCTGGTGTGCGACAGGGACGAAAATGTGGATCCCGCCGCCATTGTGGCCGCCGTGACGGCGGCGGGCTACGGCGCGGCGCCGGAGAGTGAGGCCCGGCGGGACCTGCACGCGGAGCAGGACGCCGCGGTAAAGGCCATGGGCCGCCGGCTGCTGTGGTCGGTGGTGTGTCTGGTGCCGCTGTTTTACCTGAGCATGGGGCACATGATGGGGCTGCCGGTGCCTATGTTCATGCACACGCGGCCCCTGCTGTCGGCCTTTGTGCTGCTGGCGCTGACGGTGCCTATCCTGATCCTGAACCGCAGTTATTTCACCGTGGGATTTTCCCGGCTGTTCAAGGGCGCGCCCAATATGGACTCGCTGGTGGCGCTGGGCGCGGCGGCGGGGCTGGTGTACAGCCTGATCGAGATGGGCCTGCTGGCGGCGGGAAAGGTCACGGGTATGCCGGACCTGTACTTCGAGTCGGCGGGTATGATATTGGCGCTGGTGACGGTGGGTAAGTACCTGGAGGAGCGCTCCAAGGGCAAGACGACCGGGGCCATCACCGCCCTGCTGGCGCTGGCGCCGGAGTCCGCCGTGGTGCGCCGGGACGGCAAGGAGGTCACCGTCCCCACCGAGGACATCAAGGCCGGCGAGACGGTCATCGTCCGGCAGGGGGGGCGTATCCCCGTGGATGGCACCGTGACGGCGGGCAGCGGCACCGTGGACGAGTCCGCCCTTACCGGCGAGAGTATGCCGGTGGAGAAGACTGTGGGCGGCAAGGCGGTGTCCGCCACCATCCTCACCGGCGGCTATCTGGAGCTGACGGCGGACCGGGTAGGTGCGGATACCACTCTGTCCCAGATCATTCAGCTGATGGAGCAGGCCGCCAGCGGCAAGGCACCTATCAGCCGTCTGGCGGATAAGATCAGTGCCGTGTTCGTGCCGGTGGTCATTTCCATCGCGCTGCTGGCGGCTATCCTGTGGGTTGCGGTGGGCGGCATGGGTGTGCGCTTCTGCCTGTCCATCGCCATCGCCGTGCTGGTGATCTCCTGCCCCTGCGCCCTGGGCCTGGCCACGCCGGTGGCCATCACTGTGGCTACGGGCAAGGCGGCGGAGCAGGGTATTCTGGTAAAGTCCGCCGCCAGCCTGGAGCTGATGGGCCGGGTGGATACGGTGGTGCTGGACAAGACCGGTACCGTCACCGAGGGTAAGCCCCGGGTGACGGATGTGCTGTGCGCCGGCGGCATGGACGAGGACACGCTGCTGTCCGCCGCCGCGTCGCTGGAAAAGCCCTCCGAGCATCCGCTGGCCGGGGCGATCGTGGCCGAGGCGGAAAAGCGCGGACTGGCCCTGCGGCCGGTGTCCGACTTCGCCGCCGTTGCCGGCGGCGGTGTTGCCGCCCGGGCGGAGGGTACATTACTGCTGGCGGGCAACGAGGCCTTTATGGAGGCATCCGCAGTGGCCGTCGGCGAGGAGATGAAATCCGGTGCGGCCAGACTGGCGGAGGACGGTAAAACGCCACTGTTTATCGCCGCGGGTACATCGCTGCTGGGGGTCATCGCTGTGGCGGACGTGGTCAAGGCGGACAGCGCCGCCGCCATTGCCGCCCTGCGGGAGATGGGCTGCGACGTGGTGCTGCTCACCGGCGACAACCAGCGCACGGCGGACGCCATTGCCCGGCAGGTGGGCGTCAGCCGGGTCATCGCCCAGGTGCTGCCACAGGATAAGGCCCGGGTGGTGCAGGAATTGCAGGCCGAGGGCAAGAAGGTAGCCATGGTGGGCGACGGCATCAACGACGCCCCTGCACTGGTGACGGCGGATGTGGGCCTGGCCATCGGCGCGGGCACAGATGTGGCCATCGAGTCGGCGGACATCGTGCTGATGAAGAGCAGTCTTATGGATATCGCCGACGCGGCAGCCCTGTCCCGGGCCACCCTGCGGAACATCCGTCAGAACCTGTTTTGGGCGTTCTTCTATAATTCTGTGGGCATCCCGGTGGCGGCGGGTGTGCTGTACCCGGCCTTTGGGATCACCCTGAACCCCATGATCGCCGCCGCGGCCATGAGCCTGAGCAGCGTGTGCGTGGTCAGCAACGCCCTGCGTCTGCGGGGCTGGAGGGGCCGCAGACGGGAGGAAACGCCGACTGCAAAAGAGCCACAGCCGGTGCAAAATATAAATAATAACGAAAGCAGTAAGGAGGATACCGCTATGAAAAAGACCATCACTATCAAAGGCATGATGTGTGCCCACTGCGTCTCCCACGTGGAGAAGGCGCTGACCGCCCTGGGCGTACAGGCGGACGTGGATCTGGCGTCCGGGACCGCCGTCGTCACCGGCAACGCCAGTGACGAGGCGCTGAAGAAGGCTGTCACCGACGCCGGTTACGAGGTCGTGGAGATCAAGTGATGCAAAAAAGAGCACCCCCGCAAGGGGGTGCTCTTTTTTATTATGCGCTTTTACGCGGCACCGTCAGTCTCGGTTTCCTCGACAACGGGAGCGGTCTGCGCGGCGGTGCGGGTGACGCTGTCGGCGGTGAGGATGGTACCCTCGCCCTCAGCGTACCGAATGGCGACGCTGTCGCCTACATTGAAGATGACAACCTCTGGCTGGTCGGCGGCGGAGATGACGTAGTAGTGCTCGTCACCGGTCAGGTGCAGGTAGTAGAGGGTATTGCCGTCCACCACGGCGGAGCGGATATCCGCCAGTACACCGCTGACTTCGCTCTGGCCTGTCAGGGGCAGATCGGCGTCATCGGCGGACACCAGACCCTTTTCCGCCAGGATGCGGCGGTAGTTGGCCTCACACTGGGCCACCGTGTCGCCGGTGGCCACGATCTGGTACTGGCTGACGTTGACCATGGCGTACATCTTCACCAGCTCGGCGGCGTCCTTCAGCGCCATGAAATACGTGGGCTGGTCGGAGATATTCAGCAGCAGGGGGAAGGTGGCGGTGTACTTCATCTGCTGTACCTGACCCTGGGCGCTGTCCATGGCGGAGTACTCCTTGGCGCCGGCCACCAGATAGAACCGCGTCTCCTTGGTGCGCTGGTTGGACAGGATAAAGCCGATGTTGGACTCGTCGGATACCACGGAGGTGACACCGGTGTACATGTACACGTCGTCACCGATGGCGATGTAGTTGTAGCCCTCGGTGGTGACGGTCACGTCCCGCTGGCCGAACAGGGAATTGATGAAGCCGTTGACATACGCGCCGTGGTAGTCGTACTGCTGCATGATCAGCTCGGCGGTGTAGACGTGATCCACCCAGTTGGGCACGTCGCCGGTCTTGTAGTAGGCGCTCTCGCCGGTGACGGCGTTCACCAGCACGGCACCGATGATATCACGGCCGCCGAACAGGCCGATGGTGTGGCTGACCCGGGGGCAGACCCACCAGGGGTTGCCGTTCTCATCGATCTCGAAGGCCGGCTCGTCGAACATATAGGTGGGGTAGTGGAAGCGCAGATGGCGGTACAGGTTGCGGCTGAAGTGCTCGGCGGTGGTGTAGTGGATGCCCTCGTCCAGACGGATGACCTCCACGTTCTGGGTCACCATGTCGATAAGCAGATAGGCGGGCAGGCCGTCGGCACGGTTGTTCAGCCACTTGATGATATCGCCGTAGCGCAGGGGCGTGACGCGGACAGGGCGGCCCTGGTAGTTGATCTGGGTATAGTCGTCGGCCACCTCGAACTGGGAGACCATGTCCGCCAGCTCGCCCAGCTTGCGGTTGCCCAGCTTTGTGGCGGAGTTGGCGTCCAGCATGGGGATCTGGTCATAGCTGATCTCCTCCACTTCGGCGGCAAAGTCGCCGTCGGTAACGGTCAGCAGGTCGCGGTAGTCCCCGGCACGGAACAGCTGCCAGCCGATCACCGCGCCCACCAGCGCCGTGGCGATCAGCGCGGCGGCCGCGATGAGGGGCACGGTGCACTGCTTTTTCAAAAAGGTGAAGTAGCCCTTGGCACCGGTGCCCTGAAAACCGGAGGTCAGTATGGCGCAGCCGCCGTACACGGCGCACACCAGCAGCACAAAGACGTAGAAATCCTCGCTCTTGAGACTGATAGGCGGCAGAACGATATAGAAATACACCGCGGCGAACACCAGCGTAACGGCGATGTTCAGCAGCGTGCGGCCCAGGGGCGTGCCCACGGCTTTGCGTTCCTTTTTCGGGCGGGGCTGGCGGCCGAAGCCCTGAAAGTTGGGGTCGTTCCAATTTGTATTCTTCATAGACGGTTCCTTTCTCTGTTGATATACCTGTTGGTGCTATTATAACCGATGTAGCTTCGTTTGTATAGCAACTTCAGGTTGCAAACGGCAAAATTGCCGCAGAGAGATGCATTTGGCTGTTCACAAATTGTTTACAATAAAAGTCAAAGAAAGTCAAATTACCCTATTGACAAAGTAGGAAAGGCGGTGTAATATATGCTCAAGGTCAAAGAAAGGCAAAGTCAAATGAGCCGAACTTGACCGAGAGATGCAAACGAAAGGCGGCGAGGATTTGGGTATTTCCGATATTATCGCTGGATTTATCCAGCAGGAGTTAGACCAGGCGGGCGGTGCGCTGGAGCTGCAGCGAGCTGACCTGGCGCAGCGGTTCAACTGCGTGCCCAGCCAGATCAACTACGTGATGTCCACCCGGTTCTCGCCGGAGCATGGCTACATCGTGGAGTCCCGGCGGGGCGGCGGCGGCTACATCCGCATCACGCGGGTGCAGGTGGACCGCCAGACGCTGCTGATGCACGTTATCAACAGCATCGGCGACAGGCTGGACGCGGCCAGCGCACGGGCGATCGCCCAGAACCTGGTCCAGTCCGAGGCCATCAGCCGGGAGCTGGGACAGGCGTTGCTGTCCGCCACCGGCAGCCGGGCTCTGCAGAGTGCCTCTCCGGAGAGCCGGGATGCCCTGCGGGCTGACATATACAAGCAAATTCTGATCCATTCCGTCTGACGGCGGAGCAAGGAGGTTATGATTATGAAGTGTGATCGCTGTGGAAAGAACGAGGCTACGTTCTACTATAAGAGCAATATCAACGGCAGAGTGACCGAGACGCACCTCTGCCCCGACTGTGCCCGGGCCATGGGCTATGCCGGTTCCATGTCCGGCCGCATGAGCAGCTGGTTCAACGATGACTGGTTCGACCGTCCGTTCCGCATGCTGGAGCCGTTCTTCGGCGGCTTCGGCAGCCGGATGCTGACGGAGTTCCCCCAGCCGGTGGACGTGCTGGAGCAGGCGCAGAGCGCCGACCCGGAGAGCAGCGCCGCCGAGGAGCTGCTGCCGAAGGACGAGGCTATGTCTCTGGCGCTGGAGCGTAGGCGCAACGCGTTGGAGACGCAGCTGCACAACGCGGTGGTGGAGGAGCGTTATGAGGACGCCGCCCGCCTGCGTGATGAGCTGAAGGCTCTGGGCGGCAAGGCGTCCTGACGCCGTTCCGCCGCGTAAAATAACAAATCGAAAGGAAGTGTTCCTTTATGTCTGAGAATAAATTTACCCCCCGTGCAGAGGAAGTTCTGCGTTTGAGCCAGGAGGCTGCCGAGGACCTGGGCCACGGCTACGTGGGCTCCGAGCATCTGCTGCTGGGCCTGATCCGTGAGGA
>ERZ773192.1145-NODE-1145-length-28711-cov-4.446852_pt1 | contig 28711 bp, 23 predicted proteins | sample MGYA00581010_ERZ773192 | MGnify/ENA primary metagenome ERZ773192 (study PRJEB29015, sample SAMEA2737741) | human gut metagenome | biome: human gut; feature: human-associated habitat; material: faeces | place: China | collected 2012 ...
GGTCACAGAGCAGGAAACGAAATTGCTCTTGTCGGGATCAAAGGAAAATTTTTCAGGATGACCGTACTCCGGGCACTTGTCAGCCAGCTTTTCCCACAGGGAGAAGCAGCCCTTGTGGACGGCGTCGCGGTTCATCACAGGAGCTTCGGTCATGCTGCCCTGAGTGGAGTTCTGGGTCATGGAGCCATTGGTGAAGAACACGAGATCTTTTTCTGCAACGGGAACGATTTGCGCATCGCTGCCCTCACCGATATGCAGTGCCGTCACGGTCTTATCATTGCCGTCGATGCGGATGTCCATATCCGTGACCGTTGCGCCGGAGACGAAGTTCACACCGTGATCAGCCAGATACTTTTCCAGCGGCCGGATCAGGCTGCCGTACTGGTCGTACTTGGTGCGCAGGATACCGCGCAGGCTGCGGATCAGGTGGAGCTGGTGCATGAAGCGCACGGCATAGCGGCGCATCTCAATCAGGCTGTGGTAGGGCTGGAATGCCAGCATGGAGCTCCAGTAGTACCAAAGCTGGCTCTGGAAGAACGCAGGGCTGAACCACTGCTTGATGGTCACATCTTCAAGCTGATCTTCTTCCGTCAGCATCATTTTGATCATCTGCTCCTGGGTCTCCGGAGTGACACCCATAGTGGACTCGTCGTGGGGAACGAAGCCCTGCTCCCACAGGCGGTGCTTGGAGTCAATCTCCCAGTTTTTGTTGCACTCACGGGTTTCATCCTGCACGGTGCGGCCTTCCTCATAGAGGGAAGGGATGCTGCCGAACAGATCCCACAGGCACTCCATGTACGGCTCCAGCTCACGCTCGCCACGGGATACATAGCCATTCGCTGCGCTGCCTGCGGCATCAATTGAGCCGCCGAACACGGGAAGCTGGTCATAAACGGTGATGTTTTTGCCGGGCATCTGCGCATCACGGACAAGGAACGCCGCAGCCGACAGACCGGCGATACCGCCGCCGACAATATAAGCCTTTCTTTCCTCAATACCCTCTGGCTTGCGAGGATGTACTCTGTCATAGTTTCTCATAAGTTATAGCTCCTTTCGGTCGGCAGTTGCTTGATTTCAAACAACTGTTGACTTTTGATTTCGATTGCAGTATATTATTTCAGGCAGTGAAACACAACCATCAATTTTAATTAGAATATATAAAATCATACACTTGTATTGAAATTATCAGATATTGGAGGCACTTATGAGAGAAAAGACCGGCGGGAGAGCAGAATACCGCAGTGCGATCCGTTCCCGGCGCATGATTCGGGAAGCCTATACGGTGCTGTTGAAAGAAAAAGACCTTTCTAAAATCACGGTGACTGATATTGTCAATCGGGCGGATATAAACCGAGCGACTTTCTATGCCCATTACCCGGATGTTCGGGGTGTGACCGAGGAAATCGAAAACGAGATCATTGCAAAGATGCTGGAAGTACTGAAAGAATTTGAATTTACAAACTTCTTTCGTAATCCTACCCCACTGCTGTTGCAACTCAGTAGATACTTGGAAGAAGATGCGGAGTTTTACCGTATCCTTATCAAGGCCAACGGCTCCGAGATGTTCATGGAAAAGCTGAAAAAGGTGTTCACCGACTATATGCTGAATGACAGCGATATTCCTGAGGATATGCGCCACTCCAAAATGGTCAGCCTCCGTGTCTGCTATTTTGCAGGTGGGATCGTGAACCTGTATAAGCAGTGGTTCCGTGGCGACTTGAACTGTACACTCAATGACATTGCGCTGGAGGTCAGTAAGTTGCTGCAGCTGGAAGCCAAGCAACTGTTCTGATTTTCATTTTCAACAATGCACCCCTTTGTACGGTTTCTATCAAAATTACGGTTCTTTGCCAAATAAAAAGACGCCATATGGCGTCTTTTTTATTTGGTGGGGGAGAAAGTCAATCCATTTACCACACCTTTGTGGAGAAGTTGGGCTTTATAGTACAGGATGTTTTTTATTACGCTGAGAGTGTGCATTGAAAAAGAAGAAAAACAATACAAAATGTGAATGAGCCTAAAGGCTCTTTTTTGTTATACAGGATAAGAGGGCGACGGCGGTTTGCTTTTGACGCAACGATATTCTGAAAAGAGGCAAATGAAGAACGAATTATACGGAATAGCAGAACGACATTTGTGCCAAATAAAGGAGGGCAATGCAGTAAAAATCACAGAAAACAGGTACTTATTTAGTGAGATGTGCTAAAATAACGCTTAGATTTGTGCGGAATGACAATGGAATGCAAATGTAATTGGACATTTTTACGCAGCGCTGTCATGCAAATTAGGTATAACGAATCATTCAGAAACAGATTGAAAAATCTGAATGAACAATTTATAATGGAGAAAATAAATTCCGTATTACAAAATTAAAAGTTCAAAAACAGACAAAATCGGTAAAAAATAATTGTTTGCAACAGGAGAGCGCTCTCCTGTTACAATAGATAAGCAAGAGATATTATAGGAGGTTAGAAAATGAGAAAGCTGTCCAAAGTATTTGCCGTAGTAATGGCCCTGTGCATGGCTCTGCTGTGCGTGGCCTGCGGCGACAAAAGCAACAACCCCGGCCAAACCAATGAAGACAATGGTAAGACCTACAACCTGGTATTTACCACTCATCTGCCGGAGACCGGTGTTGACGGTGCCAGCCTGAAGTATTTCCTGGAGCAGGTGACCAAGGAGACCAAAGGCCGTGTGACCTTCGAGACCTATTTTGGTGGGTCCATGACCAAATCCGGTGAGACGCTGGAAGCGGTAAGCGGCGGCCTGGCCGATATTGCTTTTGTTCCTGAGGGCTTCTATGAGAGCCAGTTCTATCCGCTGTTCGTTGCCATGCTGCCTTATTCCACCACTTCCGAGTGGGTGGCCAACAAGGCGCTGAAGGAAATGTTCGATACCTATGAGCCCTTCACCGAGATGTGCAAGAAGCAGGGCGTAGTGAACCTGGGCCCTGTCGTTCCCTCCGAGGTTGTTATCGTATCCACCGATAAGGCGATCAATGGCCTGGACGATATGCAGGGTCTGAAGATCCGTGCCATGGGCGCTGTAAACAGCGAGATGACCATGCTGGGCGCTACCCCTGTTGCGCTGGATGCTTCCGAGATCTATGAGGCATTGGAGCGTGATACCGTTGCTGCTGCTACCGGTATCCCCGTGACTCTGGCTGTCAGCTACAAGCTGCAGGAAGTTGCCGATTACTTCATCTTCTCCGGCATCGGCACCTATACCACCTCCAGCCTGTACATGAATGAGAAGACCTGGAACAGCCTTCCCACTGATATTCAGGAAGCTTTCCGCACCGTTTATGATCGTTTTGTTGATGAGTATTCCAGCGATGACTGGATGGGCGGCGAGCTGAAGAAGAGCATCAAGGCCATTGAGGACGCTGGTAAGACCGTAATCGCATTGGATGAAACCGAGCAGGCCAAATGGGCTAAAAAGCTGGAGTCAACCGTTGCCGACTTTGTTGCCAAGGCTGATTCCTATGGCTACAATGGCCAGGAGATTCTGGATACCTATCGCGCTCTGGTAGAAAAGTATGAGCCGATGGATATTGCCTACCAGGTATACGGCAAATAATTTGACCCGCAAAATTCCTTAGCAAACCCCATCCCGGGAACCGAACAGCCGGGGGAGGCTGCCCCCTCCTCCGGCTGTCGGTCTGTTCGGGAGTAAGACATTCCTGCTAAAAAGCCGTGAAGAAAGACCCTTCTGTAATCTATGAGGAGGCTTTGCCAATGAAAGTCATTAAGAAAATCAGCACGATATCCGGATATGCATCCGGTGTTCTCATCGCGCTTATTTGGGCGCTGATGATTGCCGAAGTAATCATGAGAAATATCTTCCATCATCCCATTCTGGGCTGCAGCGAAATTTGCGTCTTTATGTATGTTTCCGCTTCCTACTTTGGCTTTTCCTTTACGCAGATCTATAAGGGCCACATTACCGTGGATCTGCTTTACACAAATCTGAAACCAGCCGGACAGCGCGCTCTGGATATCATCTCCCTGGTGCTGGAGTCCATTCTGTTCGTTGCCTTTACTTATTGCAGCTGGAAATCCTTTGCGACCTCCTTTGCCGCACGCGAAATTTACCTGGCTGCCATGAGAATGCCCGTATATGTTTTGCGTTTTGCTATTGCGCTGGGTGTTACCATTATGGCGCTGCAGGTCATCGCGGATACCGTTGAGACCATCACCAAGAAAAAGGAGGTACAGGCATGAGTCCTTTGATGATCGGACTGTGCGCGTTTGTAGCGCTTATCGTTCTTATGCTGCTGCGCTGCCCCATTGCCGTTAGTATGTTTATCGTAGGCGCGGGCGGCCTGCTTATCACCAAGGGCAGCCATTTGGCGTTCTATGCCCTTAGCACCACCCCCTACAATGCCATCTTCTCCTTCTCTTTGGTGGCAATCCCTATGTTCATTCTGTTGGGTAACCTGGCCAATGAAGCTGGCGTTACCGATGAGCTGTTCAGTATCGGTAATAAGGTGCTGGGCCGCTGCCCTGGCGGCTTGGGTATGGCTACCGTATTTACCTGCGCCGGTTTTGCTGCCACTACTGGCTCTTCCGTTGGCATGGTGGCTGCCATGACCCGCATTGCCCTGCCCCAGATGGACCGTTACGGCTATGATCGCCGTCTGTCCCTTGGTACCATCGCCGGTGCCGGCACTTTGGGCATTCTTATTCCGCCCTCCATCCCCATGGTCATCTATGCCATCAATACCGAGCAATCGGTCGGTAAGATCCTGATGGGTGGTATTATCCCCGGTGTTATTATGGCGGTAGGTATGTGTGCTTACCTGGCCATTCGCTGCATCATCAATCCCAAGCTGGCCCCTCGTTCCACCGAAAAGTTCACCGCCAAGGAACGCCTGAAGTCCCTGAAGGGCTTGTGGAGCATCGTGGTGCTGTTCGGTTCTGTGCTCGGTGCTATCTATGCCGGCTGGGCTACCGCTACCGAGGCTGCCGGCATCGGCTGCCTGGTCGCTATCATTGTTGCGGCTATCAATAAGAAGCTCTCCTTCAAAGCGCTGAAGAATGCTTTCTTTGATACCATCAAGACCACCTGCATGATTATGATGATCTCAGTCGGCGCTGCGGTATTCCAGCTGTTCCTCACCCGCTGCGGCTTTGCTTCTGCCTTTGCCAATGTGTTTATCCAGGCTTCCATGCCGGTATTCTGGATGGTCGTTGTTCTGCTGCTGGTTTACATTCCCCTGGGTATGTTCTTTGATACCATGGGTATGATCCTGCTCACTGTCCCGATCTTCTACCCCGTGCTGAAGGCTGCTGGCGTTGATCCCATCTGGTTTGGTGTCATGGTCGTCATGATGATCCAGATCAGCCTGTTGTCCCCGCCCGTGGGCCTGAATGTATATGTACTGAAGGGCTGTGTGCCGGAAGCATCGCTTGGCTCCATCTTTAAGGCCTCGCTGCCTTGGGTGGGTATCCAGCTGGCTGTCGTTACCATCGTCCTGCTCATTCCGCAGACTGTTACCTGGCTGCCCAGCTTGATGAAGTAGTACCATAACCGTTTTTCAGGAGGAAGCTATGAGTCGATTTGCAATTATCGGGTTTGGCTGTGCGGGGTATAATGCCCTGCGCGCCATCCGGGAAAGCGGCAGCGAGGCTGAGGTGGATGTCTATTCCACCTTCCCGCATCCGCCCGCCAACCCGATGCTGACGACCTATTATGTAAAAGGCAAGATCCCCTACGAGGCCATGTTCCCCTATGGGACAGCCGAGGAGATTCTGGCCAAATACCCCTGCAACCTGCATAGTGGGGTAGGAATTACGGCACTGGATGCTGCCCGCCGGGAACTGACTCTGACGACCGGCGAAAAGAAGCAGTATGATAAGATTCTGATTGCGACTGGTGCAAATGCAGTGAATCTGCCGGTGGGGGACATCCCCGCCGACCGCATTTTTACCATGCGCACCGTCCACGATGCTGAGCGCCTAAAGGAAGCGCTGGATCAGCGCCCCATCCATTCCGCACTGGTAGTGGGCGCTTCCATGGTCGGTATCAAAATCATTGAATTGCTACTGGAGCGTGGCATCCATGCCATCTTCTCCGATCTGGCTCCGCATATTTTCCCGACAGCTGCCTATGAGGCTGTAAGCGAGCGAATCGAAGAATATCTGACCGGAAAGGGTGTAGAGCTGCACTTTGGTGCCAAGACCGAGGAAGCCCATCTGGAGGATGGCACCGGGGTCATCGCCATGAGTGATGGCACCACTGTTCGCGCGGATATTGTAGTGATGTGCGTGGGTACCCGCGCGGATATCCGCTGGATCGCACAGGATCAGCTGAAGATGAACCGCGCTATTGTGGTGGATCCCATGATGCAGACCTCTGCCGAGGGCATTTATGCCGCCGGTGACTGCTGCGAAGGCTGCGACCTGATGCTGGGGGATACCCGTAATATCGGATTGTATGCCAGCGCCTATGTGCAGGGCGAGACTGCCGGTCGCAATATGGTGGGTATCCCCACCCGCTGTGAGGGCAATATCCTGCATAATATCACCCACTTTATGGAAATTGACTTTGTCTCTTTTGGGGATAAGAACCTGCCTGGAGATCGGCGTGTATTGCTGGACCGTGATGGCCAGTATATCGAGATCACTGAGCAGAACGGCCATCTGGTCTGCATCAATATGCTGAACTGCTATGCTCTTAGCGGTGTGGTGAAGAATTGCATCCTGCATTACTTTAATTGCCACATGCAGCCTCTGAATAGGGAAGAGGAGGGCGTACTGGCTAAGAGCGGCTTGCCCAATGAACTGATACAAATACTGGGAGGGATGGCAGAATGACAGAACAGGAAAAACTGTTGCAGGCTAAGATCCCTGGCCAGGAAACCGGCATAGAGGTCAAGCGGAGCTTTTGCTCCATCTGCGAGCCTTTGTTCCACTGCGGCATCAATGCCTATGTAAAGGATGGCAAGGTGCTTAAGGTGGAGGGTGTTCCCGGCTATCCCATGAGCAACGGCATGCTGTGCCCCAAGGGCCTGGCCAACCGTGAATTTATGTATCGTGCCGACCGGCTGCAGCACCCTCTGCGCCGGGTAGGCCCCCGCGGCAGCGGCCAGTTTGAACAAATTACCTGGGAGGAGGCCTATGCCGAGATCGGTCGCCGCCTGCCCCAGATTAAGGAACAGTACGGCCCGGAATCAGTGGTATTCTTTTCCGGCTATGCCAAGTGGTACCGCTCTTTCCTGCAGAGGCTGGCGCATGATTTTGGTTCCCCCAATTTTGGCACCGAATCCAGCACCTGCCACATGGCTACCGTAGAAGCCTGGAAGGATATGACCGGACGCTTCTCGGTGAATGATACCAACCGCTCCGCTACCTTCCTTTGCTGGGCGGCCAATCCCTACTACTCCAAATATGTTCAGCTGAAGGGCCTGTATGCCGCTAAGGAACGCGGGATGAAGATTGTTGTCATCGATCCCCGTGTGACTCCCATGAGTACCAAGTTGGCAGATTTGCACCTGCAGATTCGCCCCGGTACCGATGCTGTCCTGGCCTTTGGCATGGCAAAAATCATCATTGATAATGATTGGATCGACCACGACTATGTGGAAAACCATGTTTACGGCTATGAGGCTTACAAGGCTTATGTACAGCAGTTCCCGCTGGAGCGTGTCGCCAAGATCACCGGACTGGATCCCAATGATATCTACCGTGCCACCGAGATGTACGCTACCAATAAGCCTTCTTCCATCAGTCAAAGCGGTGCGCCCATTGTGCACCACCGCAATGGCTATCAAACCTTCAAGGCCATTATGTCGCTTTCTGCCATCACCGGAAACTTTGATACCGAGGGCGGCAATATCCCGGCGGGCGAGACTTACTCTCACCAGTGGGCCAACTTTGATACCCGGGAACATGAGTTCATCCACGCCAATACCCCGGATAATGTAAACCGTCGCATCGGCTATGACCGGTTCCCACTGTGGAACTGCTTTATTCCGGAAGCGCAGATGACCGATTTCCACCGTCATGTGCTTACTGGGGACCCTTATCCCATCAAGGCCATCATGGCCTTCGGCCTTAATCACCGGATGTTCCCGGAACCGCATAAAATCCTGGAAGCGCTGGATACCATGGACTTTGTGGTCAGCTCTGAACTCTTTATGACCGAGACCTGCAAGCATGCTGATATCGTGCTGCCGGTATGCACTTCGCTGGAACGGGAAGAATTTAAGGTTTATCCCGGTGGCTTTGCCACCTACATCAAGCCTGTTGTCCCACCGGTAGGGGAGTCCCGCCCCGATTCCACCATCATCTCCGATTTGGTGGATGTACTGGGACTGGATGACCCGCTGCTGGCTTCTGGTTACCGCAAATGTGTGGACTGGATGCTGCAGGATCTCCACTTTACCGTGGAGGACTGCCTGGCGGCCGGTCTGCCCATCCGAGTACCAGATTTTAAGCCCTATGTGGGCCGGGAGTATACCAACCGTGGCTACGATACCCCCACCGGCAAGTTTGAGCTTTCCTCCTATACCGTGGAGCAGTTGAACTGCGGCCTTTCTCCCATTCCGGATTACGAGGATCCCTACGATCCGGAGCAGACCGGGGATTATCCGTTTACTCTCTCGGTTGGCGCACGGCTGCCATTTGTGCTGCATAGCCGCTTGCACGATGTCCCATGGACCCGCAGTCTGCGGCCGGACCCTATGGTGGATATGAATGAGGATGACGCCGCGGCTATGGGTATTGAGTTGAATGACTGGGTGTGGGTGGAAAATGAGACCGGTCGGATCCATGTTCGCGCCAACCCCAGCAGTAAGATGATGCCCGGGATGCTCCAGATCTACCACGGCTACAAAGAAGCTGACGCTAATGAACTGGTTCCGGAAGCCCATCTGGATGAGTATTCCGGCTATCCCGGCTATAACTGTGTCCGCTGCCGGATCATCAGAGATGAGGAGGTGTCCCATTCATGAAGATGAAACTGGTACTGGATGTGGATAAATGCTGTGCCTGCGGCGCTTGCGCCGTGGCCTGTATGGATCAACGATATCGACATCGCCCATATGACACCATTTCGCCGGGTGGCCGATTTTGAACTGAATGGGGAATACCTCTATACCTCTGTTTCTTGCATGCACTGTGATGACGCTCCCTGCATTCAAGGCTGCCCGGTGGGCGTCCTGCGCAAGGACCCTGTCACCAACCTGACCGTCTACGATAACACCAACTGCATCGGCTGCCACAGCTGCGCTATGGCTTGTCCGGTGGGTGCGCCGTCTTTCAATTCGCACAATAAGATGGTCAAGTGTAATGGCTGTATTGTGCGCCAACAGCATGGCATGCAGCCGGCCTGTGTGCTGGTGTGCCCCACCGGCGCTTTGAAAATGGTGGATGTGGAGGCGGAAGATACGAAAAACTAAAATGCATTCTCCTCCTTGAACCCTAAAAGCGATCCCCCGCTGGGTACAGTACCCGGCGGGGGATCGTGTATTTTATTGTCTTAGTGGAACTGGGCGTTGCGGATAGTGTTTGTTACATCGGAGATGAACTTCTCATTGTTCAGGGTATCAAAGTGTTCCGGCTTGGTGGAAAAATTCAGCGCCCCCAGCACCCGATTATCCTGACTGATGACTGGAATGGAGATGCAGGCCACAAAATCATACAGTTCACTGATGACAATGCCATACCCACGCTCCCTTGTCTGGCGAATCTGCTTCAGCAGTTCATCGGGGTCAATGATGGTATTGGCGGTATAGGGCACCAGGTTGTGGCTGCGCACCCAGGTCTCCAGCGTTTCATCATCCAGCTGGGAAAGGAACAGTTTTCCGGCGGCGGTGCAGTAGGCGGGAAGTACCGTGCCAGGCAGGGCGTATTTATCATTGTATACAATAAACTGTCCTACCGTGGCCAGGTGCAGGATGGATTCCTCGTACAGCACCGAAAGGCCTACCTGGCAGTTTTTCTGCTGCGCAAAGTAGTTCATAAAGGGCAGAACCTGCTCGATGAGACCATCGTGCATCATGGAGTAGCTGGAAAGTTCCAACAGTTTATAGGTCAGGGAGTACTGCTTATTTTTCTCCTGCTGGATGTAACCATCCGCTTTAAGTGCCTGCAGGATGCGGTGCACGGAAGGGGAAGAGATCCCCAGTTCCTGAGAAAGCTCCTGGATAGATACCCGCTTTTTCTGTCGGCTCATATATTCCAGTATAGAGAGTGCCTTTGTTAGTACATTGCTGTTTTTTTCCTCAGTTGCCATCGTTTCCCCTTTTATCCTTTCCAAACTCATCATGTTCACCGCTCGGAGGTACCAGGTGCAGGGTTTCCTGTATCATCCGGGCGATCCCCTCCACATCATTGCGGGTATAGTGCGGCAGGCCGCCCTCCCATCCCCAGTCGGAGATCAGCGCCATCGGCTCCCGGGAAACACTGGGCTCGCCCTCCATAAGAATCTCTGCCTTAGGCCATCGGCTGTCCTTAAAGCCCTCCAGCAGCACCAGGTTGGCATTTTGCAGGGCAGCTTCTATTAATTGATCCGCACGATAAACATTTTTTTCATTATACGCCAAAATTTCCCGATTGTAAACCATCACCGGATTAGCCCCGGCCTTTCGCAGCCGCCAGCTATCGGTACCGGGCACATCCGGTTCAAAGCTGTGTCCATCGTGCTTGATTCCGGCTACACGGTAGCCCATTCCGCTAAAGTGCTGAATGAGTTTTTCGCACAGTGTGGTTTTGCCGGTATTATGCAGCCCGCTAATGGCAAAAACTGGCGGTTGGAAGATGGTATAGTAGTCCTGCCAGGTATTGATATTGGCCATCATACGGTCTGGAAAGACTGTATATTGCAGTTCCAGCACATGGCCGCCCGTCGCTGCAAAGCTTTCCGCCATCTTCAGATGGTTCTGTGCCAGCATGGCCTCCAGTGCGGGCAGGGCTGCCTTGGTGTAGATGCCGCACAGATAGTGTGTTCGTCCATCCCGGCTACGCAGGCACCAGGCCGGCCACCCGCTATCCAGGAAGGATAGGAGATAATCTCCCAGCTCCGCCCGGTAACAGGCCAGATCACAGCTCAGTACCAGCAGAGCCTCACTGCGGCACTGGCGCAGGGCACTTACAATGCCGCCCAACGGCCCGCATTCTGGGGTATCATCGGCAATGCGCCAAAAGCCTTCCACCGGCAGGTCTATGGGGGAAGAGAGGATCTTTTCCGGGAAGGCGACGCACTGTTCGGCGATGCGTCGGATCATAGGGACACCATCGTATTCCAGCAGGGCCTTGTTTTGGCCCAGGCGGCTACTCTTGCCGCCGGCCAGTAGCAGTACACCGCAGCATGTATTACGCAAAGTAAACGACCTCCACCATCTCATCATCGGTCAGTGCCGGGCAGTTTTCCGGCACATCTATCATACAGTTGCAGCCCGCCAGTCCGTACAGAGAACCGGAAGCATGGCTGCATACCGGCAGTGTCACAGTATCTCCCTGCGCCATGGCCCGCAGGAAGCGCCGGCGCTTATTGGCTTTGGAAAAGCTCCCCCGCAGCCGCAGGGTGGCCCGGCGGGGGATACATTGCTCCAACCCAGCCAGGTGCAGTAGGGCGGGCAGGCACAGCAGTTCAAAGGTCGCGACTGCCGCAAATGGATTTCCGGAAAGGGAGAAAATAGGCTTGCCTCCAGTCAGTCCGGCTGCCATATGCCCGCCCGGCTTCATGATAACATGGTCAAACAGCAGTGGTTCGGCCATTTGGGAGAGCAATTCCGGCATCAGGTCGGTACTGCCTACCGCACCACCGCCGATGGTAACCACTGCGTCACAGCTTTTCAGGGCATTATCTATCACCTGCCGCAGTTTGGCCATCTCATCCCGGCATAGATGGTATTCGGTTACAAAGTTCAAGCAGCCAAGCCGGGCAGTCAGCATCGGCCCGTTGCAATCATATACCTCATTTTTCCCCAGGGGTTCTCCTGGTTGCCGCAATTCATCCCCGATGGAGATAACGGCTACTCGGGGACTGTGCCGCACCATTATTTCAGCGGCACCATCAGCTGCCAGCAGGCCTATATGTGCTGGGATAATGTGTTCACCAGCTTTCAGCAGGCAGGTACCGGCAGCCATCTCACCGCCGCACTGGCATACATTCTGCCCGGCCTTTGGAGCAAAGCGTAGCTGTCCCTTGCCAGCAGTTACCGTAACGGCTTCCTGCTGGATCATGCAGTCCGCGCCTTCCGGCATCAGCCCGCCTGTCGTAATGGGCATAGCATGTCCCGGCAGCAGGGCCTCTGTGGGAGATTGCAGTGAAAGGGTCAGTTCCTCAGTCAGGTCGGTGCTGCACAGGGCATAGCCATCCATGGCGCTGCGGTTAAAAGGTGGTTGAGGCAGTCGGGCCAGCACAGTGTGTGCGGAGATGCGTCCGCACGCCAGGCCAAGGGGCAGTCGCTCCACGGCTTCGATGGGGTGAATTGCCTGTAAGAGCAGAGTAAGGGCTTGTTCCACGGGAATGGGGGTCATAGGGGTCTCCTTTCTATTTTAACAGCAGAAAACTAAAAGCAGCAAAAAATAAATGGGCCTGTATTACCAGGCCCGGAGCACGCCACAGGGAACCGGCACCCCATCGGGGCCGGCATCGTGGTGGGGAAGAGCCTTTTTTCAAAAGTGGGACGGAAGGCTGCCGGATTTCTCCTGCAACCCGGGATCGCTCAGGTCGATCCGGCGGAGCCGCCCTGCCCGGCAGGGTTTAGGCGGAACCGCTCAAGGTTTTCCTTTAATTTTATTTTGCGGAATTAGCATTTCGGCATTATTATATTGTATTTTGCCTTTCTTGTCAATTCTCTTTGCTGTGTGTTCACCAAAAGAAGGCGGCGTAAATTAGGGCGTGATAACACTTATACACTCTTTGCATTTCACATACTATCCAATCGTTACTAAAATGGAAGGTGTAAAAACAGCCATTTATAGAAGAAAGGGGAGCTGGTTTGGATGGGCTGGAAAGAGTACCTGGAACAGAACTGTGCCAATTACAAAAACTTTGTGCTGCTGGGTGAAGCCGGCAGCGGCAAAAGCGAGATTGCTCTGAACCTCGCCGCGCACCTGGCTCAGTGCCAGCCGCTACCCGTGCATTTCTTCGATTTGGATATGACAAAGCCCCTGTTCCGCTCTCGTGACTTGGCGGAAGAGATGGAGGCCTTGGGCGTCCACTTCCACTTTGAAAAGCAGTTTATGGATGCACCGACCCAGGTGGGCGGCGTCAACCGCCTGCTGCGGGATCCCAAATGCTGTGTCGTTATGGATGTCGGTGGCGATGATATCGGCGCGCGGGCGGTGGGCGGCTATGCTCCGGCCCTCAACCGCGAAAAGACAGCGGTCTATTATATCGTCAATGTTTACCGTCCCTGGTCCTGCGATATTGAACATATCGATGGCACCCTCAGTAAGATTCTGCAAGTGACTCATCTGCAGTTGCCCAAGCTCCGATTTGTGGCCAATCCCAATAACGGGCTGTTTACCACCCGGCAGGAGTATGAGGCGGGTTTGGCCAAGACCCGCGAAATGCTGGATCCCTACTGCACTATGGAGTTCGCAGCCATCTATCAGCCGCTCCACGCCGGAGAAGAGGAGCCCGATGATCTGCCGGTTCTCCCGCTGGAGCTGCATCTCAGGTATCCGTGGCTGCAGGGAGAAAGTTCCCTGCGCTAAAAGATAAATACTTATCATTTCGTATCCGGAAGGAGGTTTCATGGTATGGCAAAGGTCGTTGTAATTGCCGAGCGGTGCAAAAGCTGCCAGTATTGCATCAAGTTCTGCCCCAAGAATGTTCTGGCTCTGGGAACTAAGGTAAATTCCAAGGGCTACGAGTATGTGGAGCCGGTCAATGATGACTGCATTGGCTGCTGTATGTGCGCGCGCATCTGCCCGGATGGCGCTATCGAAGTATACAAATAAAAGGAGACTAAAGCTATGGCAAGAGTATTGATGAAAGGCTGCGAAGCGATCGCCGAAGCAGCTGTTCGTGCCGGCTGTCGTTTCTTTGCCGGCTATCCCATTACCCCCCAGAACGAAATTCCCGAGTATTTTGCCCGCCGCCTGCCGGAAGTTGGCGGTAACTTTGTCCAGGGTGAGTCCGAGGTCGCTTCTATCAATATGGTTTACGGTTCCGCTTCCGTTGGTGCCCGCTCCATGACCTCCTCCTCCAGCCCCGGCATCGCCCTCAAGAGCGAAGGCATCAGCTACTGCGCTGCTGCCCGTATCCCCATCGTTTATGCTAATATCTCCCGCGGCGGCCCCGGCGTAGGCGCCATTCAGCCCGCCCAGCAGGATTATTTCCAGGCTACCAAGGCTTCCGGCAACGGCGGCTTCGAGATGATCGTTCTGGCTCCCGCCACCGTGCAGGAAGCCGTGGATCTGACCTACAAGGCGTTTGAGCTGGCAGACCGGGACCGCAATCCCGTGCTCATTCTGGCGGATGGCGTGATCGGTACCATGATGGAGCCGGTAGAACTGCCCGAGATGATGAGCGATGAGGAGATTGCCGCCATTCGTGAGAGCAAGAAAAAGTGGGCCTGCATTGGCCACGAGCTGGATCTGCCCAACCGCTCCTGGATCGAGCCCGGCCAGTGGGATACCAATAAGATGCAGCGCGTCAATGAAGAAGCCGCTGCTCTGTATGCTTCCTGGGAAAAGGATGTTATGGTAGAGGAATACTGCACCGAGGATGCCGAAGTAGTCATCGCCGCTTATGGTATTTCCGGCCGTATTGCCAAATCCGTAGTGGAGATGATGCGCGCCGAAGGTAAGAAGGTCGGCCTCATCCGTCCCATCACCGTTCACCCCTTCCCCAAGGCTGCCTTTGATAAACTGGACTATGGCACCTGCCATGCCATTCTCGATGTCGAGATGTCAATTCCCGCCCAGATGGTAGAGGATGTGGATCACGCCGTGCGCGGCCGCTGCCCCATCAAGACCTGCCTGTGCTCCGGCGGTAATGTCATGAGCCGTGAGGCCGTAGTAGAAGCAGTAGAAAAGCTGCTGAATAAGTAAAGGAGGGGAAAGAATGGAAAAGATTTATTCGCGGACAAAAACCATTCAGGAGGATAAAGTTTCCGGTTTCTGCCCCGGCTGTATGCACAGCACTGTTATCAAGCTCATCGGCGAAGTGCTGGATGAGATGAACCTTGTTGATCGCGCTGCCAGCGTTCTCGGCATCGGCTGCTGTGGTCTGCACATGGATTATATCGCCTACGATACCACCACCGCGCCCCATGGCCGCGCCTGCGCCGTGGCCACCGGCATGAAACGCGCTAACCCCGATACACTGGTATTCACCTATCAGGGCGACGGCGACTTTGCCTCCATCGGCATGGCGGAGTCCATCCACGCTGCCAACCGCGGCGAAAACATCACCGTTATCTTCATCAATAACGGTATCTACGGTATGACCGGCGGCCAGATGGCCCCCACCACCCTTATCGGGATGAAGGCCTCTACTGCTCCCAAGGGCCGTATTGCTGAGGAGCACGGCTATCCCATGCATATGTGTGAAATTCTCAATCAGCTGACGGCTCCCGCTTATCTGGTGCGCACCAGCTGCAATACCCCTCAAAATGTTATCAAGACCAAGCAGGCCATCCACAAGGCTTTCCAGAACCAGCTGGACGGCAAGGGCTTCTCTATGGTAGAGATCGTCACCAACTGTCCCACCAACTGGGGTCTGGATCCTCTGGATTCTCTGAAGTTCATTGAAGAAAAAATGCTGCCGGAATACCCTCTGGGTGTGATCCGCGATCGCTGATGAAAGGAGAAGCGCATAAATGGAAACTAATCTGTGCGTAGCCGGCTTCGGCGGTCAGGGTGTTATGACTCTGGGCAAATTCCTGGCCTCTGCCACCTGTGATGCTACCAATAAGAATGTAACCTTTTTCCCCAGCTATGGCGCCGAGCAGCGTGGCGGTACCGCCAACTGCTTCGTCGTCATCTCCGATGAGGAGATCGGCGCGCCCCTAGGTGATGTGATGGATGACCTCATCGTTATGAATGGTCCGTCCCTTAAGAAGTTCCTACCCACTCTGAAGAAGGGTGGCACCCTGTTCATCAATAGCTCCATCGTCAGCGATGAAATCGGCCGTGATGATGTCAAGCTGGTCAAGGCCCCCGTTACCGAGATGGCCCTGGAAATGGGCAACGCCAAGGTGCTGAATGTTATCATGCTGGGCGTCTATGTAGGCTATACCGAGGTCGTCCCGCCTGAGGTCGTTTGGTCCACCATCGAGCACAAGATGGCCAAAAAGCCCAAGCTGCTGCCGCTCAATAAAGAAGCCTTTGAAAAAGGCCTCGCCATCGGTCGGGAGCAGAAATAATTCTCATAGGTCCTCTTTTATCCTCTCTTTTTCAGAATAATACCGGCATCCGGCGCAAGGCATTTTGTCTTGCGCCGGGTTGCTTTTTTGCGCGAAAAATCCCCCGGGAAAGGCTCATTTGGCTCTTTTCCGGGGGATTTTATTCTGTTCTATTTATTATTCTACGGGGTATTCTAGGTCATCCTGCCACTTGTGTCCCAGCGCGATCAGCGGCTGCAGGCAGGGGTTATCGTTGTTGATGTCCCACATCAGCCAGCGGCGGAAGTAGGAAACACTGCGCAGCGGCACAAATGCAATACGCCCATTGCTGCGCGGCAGCATGTCCCGGTGCAGAATGGAGATCCCCTGGCCGCAGGCCACCATGGTCATCAAGGTGGGCAGTAGGTCTACCTGCGCCACGATCTGTGCCTCAAAGCCCGCCGCCAGCGATTTTTGAATGATGGATTCAAAGCCGGAGCAGGAAATGGAGCGCGCCATAGCAATAAACTTCTCGTTCTTCAGGTCGCGCATATCTAGAATGTCATTATTGGCGTAAGGATGGTCCAGCGGCAGCGCCACACATTCCGGCAGGTTGGCTATCATCAGACTGCGGATGGATTCGGTGGCGGGGGGGCCGCCGGAGATCACCGCGTCCGCCATCTTCTCCTGCAGGGCGTTGTTCAGCTCGTTGACGCTCAACGGCAGCAGCTCCAGGGTGATATCCGTGTGGCTGCGGCGGAACAGATTCACGAAGTCCACAATGTAGGTCTCAAAGTTATCCCGCTGAAAGCCGATGCGCACACTGCCGATCTGGCCCGCTTGGGCAGAGCGTGCCCGTTCGCTGCCGCGCTGGAATTCCTTCAGCATTTTGTGGCACTCGCTGGAGAAGATTTTGCCAGCCGGGGTCAGGGTCACGCTGTGGGTGGTGCGCTGCAGCAGGGTCAGCTGTAGTTCCTGTTCCAGCGAGGAAATAGCCCGGCTAAGCGCGGGCTGGGTTATAAACATGGCGTTGGCCGTTTGGGTAAAGTTCAAGGAATCGGCCAGGGCGCAAAAGCATTCCAACTGAAAAATTGTCATGATGGCATACCTCCGATTTTGGGCTTTTTAGCAGATGCGTTCAATGCTGTATACATTTATTCTATCATAATTTTCTGCAAACGACAAATACCTTTTATGCATTTTCCGCAAAAAGATTTATCCATATATAGAGGAATCCCCTGCCGGGGGAGAATGCCCGGCAGGGGAGGGGTGTGCCATGTAAAAGTGACGATCGACATTGGGAGGTCGTAGTGTCTTGACAAAAAAGTGTGGCACCCCGGAAAACCAAATAAGGAGAAGTATGAGGAAACGGTTCAAATCCTTTTCGTCGGTCCCGCGCTCCTGGGACCTCCGATGGTTTTATCATACACCTCCGGCGGGCAAAAAGGAAATGCTCTTTTGGCATGATAGTCATTCCGACATTGGGTATAACAGTCATTCAAATGGTGCATTTCACAGGCTAATTTCCCTTTCCTATAATAGTAGGTGGAAAACACTGCCCATAGCGGGCGATCCTAAAAAATATCAGGAGGGACTCTCAATGATCGTTTCTTTTGAACAAATGCTGGAAAAAGCAAAGCAGGGCGAGCCGATGGTGCTGGCCGGTGCTGCCGCACAGGATGTGGATACCATCAAGGCCATGGCCGCTGCCGAAGAGGCCGGTATGATCCGCCCCGTCCTCGTCGGTGATATTCCCACCATCGAGCGTGTGATGAAAGAGGAAGGCGTCACCTTCCGGGATGCCCAGCTGGTCCAGGCCGATGACATGACCGAAGCCTGCGCCAAGGCGGTAGAGCTGGTACGCCTGGGCAAGGCTGATTTCCTCATGAAAGGCCTTGTCGATACCAATATCTTCCTCAAGGCCATCCTCAATAAGGAGACCGGTCTGCCGGTCCACGGCCTGCTCAGCCATGTTATGACCTTCGATACCCTGGGCGCTTACCACAAGCTCATGCTCACCAGCGATGGCGGCATGGTGCTGTATCCCACTCTGGAGCAGAAGATCGGCCTCATCAAAAACTGCCTGCCGGTCGCCAAGGCCCTGGAGATCGAAAATCCCAAGGTCGCTGTGCTCTGTGCCAAGGAAAAGGTCAATCCCAAGATGCCCGCCACTGTGGATGCTGCTGAGCTGAAGAAGCTGGGCGAAGCCGGTGAATTCGGCCCCAATGTCCTGGTGGAAGGCCCCATCGCCATGGATCTGGCGGTTTCTGCCCACTGCGCTGAGGTCAAGGGCTTCAAGTCCGAAGTCGCCGGTGATGCCGATATCTTCATCGTTCCCAATATTGAAGCCGGCAACATCATGGGTAAGACCCTGGGCGATATCCTGGGCGCCAAGGCCGCCGGCGTCATCGTCGGTACCGATACTCCCATTGTCATGTGCAGCCGTGCCGATAACGATGAGACCAAGCTGTGCTCCATCGCGCTGGGCTGCCTGATGGCCGGACTGAACAAATAATCGCAGAAGAAAAGAGGATATCTCCCATGAAAAAGATTCTTGTCATCAATCCCGGCTCCACCTCCACCAAGATCGCCTTCTACCATGATGGTGAGCAGGTCTGGAAGGAGAGCATTGAGCACGATGCCGCCGAGATCAAAAAATATGCCGTGATCTATGATCAGAAGGATATGCGCACCAAGCTGGTCCGGGATGCCCTGGCCGCCCATGGCGAAAAGGTCACCGAGCTGGATGGTGTTGTAGCCCGCGGCGGCCTGCTGCCCTCCTATGTCAATGAGGAGACCGGCGCAGTTACCACCATTTCCTCCGGCGCTTACGAGGTCACTCCCGCCCTTATCGAAGCCCTCCGGGAGCGGCCTATCAATCACCACGCATCCAACCTGGGCTGCGCTATCGCCTATGATATCGCCAATGAAGCTGGCGTCAAGGCTTATATCTATGACCCCGTCACCGTTGATGAACTTGTGGAGCTGGTTCGCTTGACCGGTCTCAAGGATGTCCGCCGTGTCGGCCAGGCCCACAACCTTAATATGCGCGCCGCTGCCATGAAGGTCTGCCGCGAAAAGGGCGTGGACTACTACTCCAGCAATGTCGCGGTCGCTCACCTGGGTGGCGGCATCACCCTCAGCCTGCACAGCAATGGCCGCATCATCGATATCGTCTCCGATGACGAAGGCCCCTTCAGCCCGGAGCGTGCCGGCCTGATCCCCGATTATCTGATGGTTCGTAAAATTGAAAAGGATAAGCTGGATTATAACGGCGCGATGAAGCTCCTGCAGCGTCAGGGCGGTCTTACCAGCTATTTTGGTACCGCCGATAGCCGTGTGGTGGAAAAGATGGCCGAAGAGGGCGATCACGATGCCCAGCTCGTTTATGAGGCTATGGCCCTGGGCGTTGCCCGTGGGCTGGCCCGCTTGGCCGTCCTTGTCAAGGGCAAGGTCGATTATTTTGTTCTCACCGGCGGCATCGCTTATTCCAAGTCCTTCTGTGAGATGGTCAAGGATTACGCCGGCTTCCTCGGCGAGTTTGTGGTAGTCCCCGGCGAAAACGAGATGCAGGCCCTGGCCGATGGCTGCCTGCGTGTACTCGGTGGAGAGGAGACCGCGCATATTTATGGCTGAGCGTAAACTGCCCACCCGTGCCGCTATTCTGGCTGCGGGCTGCATCATGTTCCTCTTCACCGGTACCATCTACGCCTGGAGTATCCTCTCCTCGCCCTTCCCGGTGGAATTCGGCTGGACCAGCGCGCAGCTGGGCCTCAATTTCACCATCGTCATGTCCTGCTTCTGCATCGGCGGCCTGGCCGGCAGCTTTGTTACCCGCAGGCTTTCCGCCCGTGTTACCGTCCTCATTGGCGCGGTGATGTGCTTCCTGGGCTATTTCCTCTGTTCCCGCATCACCGCCCCAAGCCTGTGGCTGCTGTATATTTCCTACGGCGGGCTCATCGGTCTTGGCGTCGGCTTCTCCTACAATGCCGTCCTCGGCACCGTGGTGGGCTGGTTCCCCGATAAAAAAGGCTTTGCCTCCGGCGTGCTGCTTATGGGCTTCGGCTGTAGCACCCTTATCATGGGCAATCTTGCCGATCGCCTCTTCAATTCAGCCATGGGCTGGCGCACCACTTACCTGCTGCTGGGTGCGGCCACACTGGTGGTTCTGCTCATCGGCAGCCGCTGGGTCGTCCCCAATCCCCACATGGCGGCCCCGGCCGGTTCCGCTGCGGCGCCTGCCCGCCGGGAATATACTACCGGCCAAATGGTAAAGACGGCTGCGTTCTGGCTGCTGTTCTTCATCATCGTCTGCTCCAATCTCATCGGCACCGGCGTCATCGGCCATTCCCGCTACATCGCGGTGGAAGCCGGTGTGGCCACCGGCATCACGGCACTGGTCGTGGGGCTGCAGTCGGTTTGCAATGGCCTTGGCCGTTTGGCGTTCGGCACCCTGTTTGATAAAAAGGGCAACACCTTCGCCATGCTCACCGATGTCGGCTGCTTCATCCTTTCCTGCCTGCTGCTGCTCTTCTCTCTGCGCGGCGGCGGGGCCATTCCGGCGGTGGCCGGCCTGCTGCTCATCGGCTTCTCCTATGGCGGCATGCCCACTATGACCTCCACCGTCACGGCCGATTGCTTCGGTACCCAAAATTACGGCACCAACTTCAGCATCGCCAATATGAGTATGCTGCCCGCTTCCTTTGGTGCTACCATTGTCGGCGCCATCCAGACCGGCTCCGGTACCTATGTTACGGCGTTCCTGGTGTTCCTCGGCGTCACTGCCGTGGTCATTCTGCTGGATCTCGCCTTCCGTGGGGCCGCCAAAAAACTGTAATTTTCCCCCTTGTGCCGCTCTTTTCTGTAAAGGGCGGCACTTTTTGCCTAATTATTTTGCAAAATAGCCAAATGTATAGCATTCCAATAGTCTATATTGTCATAATTGACAAACATTAGACAGAGGTCTATAATAAAGAGGAACAAGCCCCAATCCCCTTAGGGGGATCTCCTGCCTGTCTGCAAGCGGGAGGGCGTCATTGGCCGGTAATTTCCGCATCCGCGGTAATTATAAAGACACTTTAGTTAATGGAGGAGAAGCAAAAATGAAAAAAGCACTGTCTATGCTGCTCGCTGTCATTATGGTCCTTACCCTAATGGTCGGCTGCGGCGACAAGAACAACGGCGGTCAGCAGGATACCAAGACCTATCCTGAGAGCTTCGCTGGCATGGAAGACCTCATCGCTGCCGCTCAGGCCGAAGGTGAGCTCACCGTTTACGGCGGCTGCGAGGAAGAGTATCTTTCCGCTGCCTGCGATAGCTTTGAGAAGATCTTTGGTATCAAGGTAAATCATCAGCGCCTGTCCACCGGCGAGATCCAGGCCAAGATCCAGGAAGAAGCCGGCAATCCCTCTGCTGATGTCGCTTTCGGCGGCACCACCGATCCTTACAACATGATGGCCAAGGATGGTCTGCTGGAAGCCTATGAGGCCACCAACGCCAAGCACCTGCTCAAGCCCATGTATCGCGATGCCGATGGTTACTGGTATGGTATCTATCAGGGTATCCTGGGCTTCATGGTCAATACCGATGAACTGACCCGCATGGGTCTGGAAGCCCCCAAGGATTGGCCCGATCTGCTCAAGGAAGAGTATAAGGGTCTCGTCTGGATGTCCAACTACAATACCGCCGGTACTGCCAAGCTGGTCCTCAATACCATGATCCAGATGTACGGCCACGATGAGGGCATCAAGTATCTGGTTGACCTCGATAAGAACATCGAAGTTTACACCAAGAGCGGCTCCGGCCCCTCCAAGAATGTTGGCTCCGGTGAGTGCGTCATCGGCATCGGCTTCCTGCATGATGGTATTACCCAGATCCTCGATAATGGCTATAAGAACATCTCCCTGATCATTCCGTCCTCCGGTACCTCCTTCGAGATCGGCGCTACCGCCATCTTCAAGGGCGCCAAGCACCCCAATGCTGCCAAGCTGTTCATCGAGTACGCCCTCTCTCCCGAGTGCGTCAACCAGGCTGCCAGCACCGGCTCCTATCAGTTCCTGGTAATTGATAACGCCACCCAGCCTGAGGCTGCTACTGAGTTCGGCCTGGATCCCACCAATGTTATGGATTATGACTTCGAGGATGCCAAGCAGAACACTACTCAGTATATCTCCGATATCTTTGAGGCTCTGGGCAACACCTACGAGACTGATGACCGTTTCCAGAAGTCCTGATTTCTGAACCCGCATCACAACTGAACATTCAGTAGAATGAAAAGGGGGACGGTGGGCAAAGCCGTCCCCCTCACCTTTTTTCCGCAGCTCCCCTCATTTTTTCAGCGAAAGGAGGAAGCCACATGACAAAACGACAAGGCGCCGCGCTGGATCGCAAAAAGCTCTTTGCCGATCCCATCATGGTCACTACCGTCGTCGTATTGATCGCGTTCCTCACTCTGTTTATCATTTACCCGCTGGCCATCCTGCTGGTGGATAGCTTTATCTCTCCCGATGGGGGAGGCTTCACCCTCTCTGTTTTCAAGCGTATCTTTGATATGTGGACCTTCCGCACCGCCATTGGCAATACCCTCAAGGTCGGCTTTATGGTAGGCATCGGCTCTGCCCTTATCGGCCTGCTGTTCGCCTATGTCGAAGTGTATGTCAAGGTCCGCGGTAAATTCATGGGCGGCCTGTTCAAGGTAGTTTCCATGCTGCCGGTCGTCTCGCCCCCCTTTGTTCTGTCCTTGTCCATCATTATGCTGTTCGGTAAGTCGGGCATCATCACCCGTTACCTGCTGCATATTTACGATAACAGCGTCTATGGCTTCTGGGGCATCGTCATCGTACAGACCATGACCTTCTTCCCGGTCTGCTACCTTATGCTCCGCGGTCTGCTCAAAAATATCGACCCCAGCCTGGAGGAGGCCGCCCGTGATATGGGCGCCTCCCGCTGGAAGGTATTCACCAGTGTTACCCTGCCGCTCATGCTGCCCGGCCTCGGCAATGCCTTCCTCGTGTCCTTCATCGAATCCATCGCTGATTTCGCCAACCCCATGATCATCGGCGGCAGCTACGATACCTTGGCCACCACCATCTACCTGCAAATCACCGGTGCCTACGATAAGATCGGCGCGGCGGCCATGGCCGTGGTGCTCCTGTCCATTACCTTCATCATGTTCTTGGTGCAGAAGTACTACCTCGAGCGCAAAACAGCAGCCACCCTCACCGGCAAGGCCAGCCGGGCCCGCATGCTCATCACCGATAAGAGCGTTCGGGTACCGCTTACCGTGCTGTGCAGTGCTATCGCCATTTTCGTTATCCTCATGTATATCTGCGTGCCCTTCGGCGCTCTCTTTAATACCTGGGGCTACGATTTCCACCTCACCTTCAAATGGTTCGAGCGTGTATTCACCCGCTATCACGGCCTGCAGGCCTTCACCGATTCCTTTGTCCTGTCGCTCATTGCGGCGCCCATTACCTCGCTGCTCTCCATGATCATCAGCTACCTGGTGGTCAAAAAGAACTTCAAGACCAAGGGCTTTATCGAGTTTGCCTCCATGCTGGCCATGGCGGTGCCCGGCACCGTACTGGGTGTCGGCTATATCCGCGGCTTTGCCAATGGTATCTTCCATACCGGCTTGATGCAGGGGTTGTATGGCACCGGTGCCATTTTGGTCATTGTGTTCATTGTGCGCAGCCTGCCCACCGGTACCCGCAGCGGTATTTCCGCCCTACGGCAGATCGATAAGAGCATCGAGGAATCCGCCTATGATCTGGGTGCGGGCAGCGGCAAGGTGTTCACCACCGTCACTCTCCCCCTTATCAAGGATTCCTTCTTCAGCGGTTTGGTCACCTCGTTCGTGCGCAGCATTACCGCCATTTCCGCCATCATTCTGCTGGTCACGCCGCAGTTCCTGCTCATCACCGTGCAGATCAACGAGTTCGCCGAAAAGGGCAGCTATGGCCTGGCCTGTGCCTTTGCCACCATCCTTATCATCATCACCTATGGCTCCGTCCTGCTCATGAATACCTTCATTAAGCACTTCGGCACCAGCAAGAAAATAAAGGAGGTCACTGACTGATGGAAAAAGTGAAAAAAGGCGTCCGCCTCGAAAATATCTCCAAGATCTATCAAGATCCTAAAACCGGCAAGGACTTCTACGCCGTCCATGATGCCAACCTCGATATTGCGCCGGGCAGCTTTGTCACCTTGCTGGGTCCCTCCGGCTGCGGCAAGACCACCACGCTGCGCATGATCGCGGGCTTTGAAAGCCCCGACGAGGGCGAGATCTACCTCGGCGACGAGCCGATCAACGCCCTCACGCCCAACAAGCGCGACACCGCGATGGTGTTCCAGTCCTACGCCCTGCTGCCGCACTACAACGTGTTCGACAACGTGGCCTACGGCCTGAAGCTGCGCAAGGTGCCGAAGGACGAGATCCGCGAGCGCGTCATGCACATCCTCGACCTCGTCGAGCTGACGGGCATGGAGGGCCGCATGACCAACCAGCTCTCCGGCGGTCAGCAGCAGCGCGTGGCGCTTGCCCGCGCGCTGGTCATCGAGCCGAGCGTGCTGCTCTTCGACGAGCCGCTCTCGAACCTCGACGCCAAGCTGCGCGTTTCCATGCGCACTGAGATCCGCCGCATCCAGCAGGAGGTCGGCATCACCGCCATCTACGTCACGCACGACCAGAGCGAGGCGATGGCGCTCTCGGACCAGATCATCATCATGAACAAGGGCGTCGTCGCTCAGATCGGCACGCCGCAGGAGATCTACTATCACCCCGTGAGCGAGTTCGTCGCCGACTTCATCGGCGAGGCGAACTTCCTGCGCGGCAAAATGACCGGCACGGAGAGCTGTCTGGCTGTGCTGGACGTCGAAGGCGAGCGTCTGGCCGTCGCCCCGCGCGAGGGGATGCGCGTCGGCGAGGAGTACACCGTCGTGCTGCGCCCCGAGTCCGCGGCGCTCTCCGACGAGGGCGGGCTGCCCTGCACCGTTGAGCTTTCCTGCTTCATGGGCTCGTACCAGAACTATCACGTCCGCGTGGGCAACACGCTCGTCAAGCTCGCCGAGAACGATCCGCGCAACAAGCGCATCTTCCGCGTGGGCGAGCAGTGCCATCTGACCTTCGCACCCGATGCCGTCCACGTTCTGTAAAACCTATCTGACTGCAAAAAAGGAGTCCGCTGTCCTCGGCAGCGGACTCCTTTTTTCATTCTGCGGTCAGGTCGCGCAGCGCTTTCCTATTCCCCGAGCCTTGCGCTCATGTCCCGCCGCGCGGCGGCGCAGAGGGCCGCGGCCTCCGCCATCGTCCGCGCGTGCGCGGAGTAGTAGAGCTTGAGCTTTGGTTCCGTACCGCTCGGGCGGACGATGACCTTGGTGTGCGCTGTACGCAGCTCCAGCACGTCGCTTGCCGGCAGGCCGTCCAGACCGCTGAGGTAGTCGCGCACCCGCGTGACGCCGCGCTCGCCCGCGAGCGTGTGCGGCGGAGCCGCGCGCAGGGCCGTCAGAATGGCGCTCATGCGCTCCATGCCGTCCTCGCCGGGCAGGACGACGCTTTGCAGCTCATTGCGGTAATAGCCGAATTTTTCGTACAGCGCGTCCATCGCCTGCGCGAGCGTCATGCCCTGCGCGCGGTACCATGCAGCCATTTCGCAACAGAGCAGCGCGGCGTTCACCGCGTCCTTGTCGCGGATGTGCGGGCCGGAGAGATAGCCATAGCTCTCCTCAAAGCCGAAGAGATAGCGCTCCGCCTCCCCCGCCCTTTCCAGCTCGCCGATCTGCTCGCCGATGAATTTGAAGCCCGTGAGTGTGCGGCGCAGCTCAACGCCGTAATGCGCGGCGACTGCGTCTGCCATGTCGGTGGAAACGATGGTCGTCACCGCCACGGGACGCGCGGGCATCGTGCCGTTTTCGCTCCGCCGGCGGCAGAGGTAATCGAGCAGCAGCACGCCCATCTCGTTGCCCGTGAGCAGGCGGTAGTCCCCGCCGTCGGGCACCGCCGCGCCCATGCGGTCGCAGTCGGGGTCGGTGCCGAGCAGCAGATCGGCGCGCGTTTCGCGCGCGAGCGCGAGGCCGTGCTCCAGCGCCGCGCGCTCCTCGGGATTCGGGTAGGGACAGGTCGGAAAGCTCCCGTCGGGCCACGCCTGCTCGGGCACGAGCGTCACGTCCGTCACCCCAATGCGGCGCAGGATCTTTGTCACGCACTCGCGCCCCGTGCCGTTGAGCGGCGTGTAGACCACGCGCAGCGCGGATCTGTCGCCATCCCAGACGCTCCGGCGCTCCACCGCGTCGAGGAAGGCCTCCAGGCAGTCCTCGCCGATCATGCAGATGGTTCCGTCCGCCAGCGCGTCGGCAAAGCCGCACAGACGCACGCCGTCAAAATGATCCGCGGCCCCGATGTGCTTCGATACGGCATCCGCCGCCTCAAGCGTGATCTGGCAGCCGTCGGGACCGTAGACCTTGTAGCCGTTGTAGGCGGCGGGGTTGTGGCTCGCCGTAACGCACACGCCCGCCCCGCAGCCGTAATAGCGCACCGCCCAGCTCAGCGCGGGCGTCGGCTCCAGGCGCGGATAGAGATAGGCGGTCACGCCGTTGGCGGCAAGCACACGCGCGGTCTCGCGCGCGAAGCGCGCCGAGCCGATGCGGCTGTCGTAGGCAATGGCGCAGCGCAGCGGCAGTCCCGCCGCCTTGAGGTAAGCGGCAAGCCCCTGCGTCGCGCGGCGGACAACGTAAACATTCATGCGGTTCGTGCCCGCGCCGAGCACGCCGCGCAGTCCGCCGGTGCCGAAGGCAAGGTCACGGTAAAAGCGGTCCTCGATCTGCGCGGCGTCGCGCACCTCGTCGAGCGCGGAAAGCTCCGCGCGCAGCGCGTCATCCTCCACGCGCGCGAGCCAGCGGCGGTAAGTGTTCAGAGCGGTCATCGTCTTCCTCCAGCAGAAAATTTTACTTTATTATTAAAGCACGCTTTGCCCGCTTCGTCCAGAAGAATGGATTGCAAAGTGCGCTTTTTCCTGTTAAAATGGTAAAGAAATTCGTCGAATCAGGAGGGATGCCCGTTATGCGCCGCTGCTGTCTGCTGCTCGTCTGCCTGCTTCTGCTCACCGGCTGCGGCCGCGCGGACACGCAGGACATCTCCTCCTTCGCGCCCGCTGAGGGGGACCGTCTGGTCATTTTCACCTCGCACAAGGAAACGATCTACGAGCCCATCCTCAAGGAATTTGAGCAGCGCACCGGCATCTGGGTCGAGCTGGAGACCGGCGGCACCGTGACGCTCCTTGAGCGCATCGCCGCGGGGGAAAGCGGCGCCGACCTGATGTTCGGCGGCGGCGCGGACAGTCTGAGCGCGTACAGCGCGTGCTTCGCGCCCTATGTGAGCGAATACGCCGGCGACGTTGCGCCGGAATACGATCTCGGCGGCGGTATATGGACACCCTTTTCCGCTCTGCCGGTCGTGCTGATCTACAACACCAAGCTCGTGCGGCAGAATCCGCCCGAGCGCTGGGCCGACCTGCTCGACGCGGGCTGGCGCGGGCGCATCGCCTTTGCCGACCCGACCGTTTCCGGCTCGAGCTGCACCGCGCTCGGCACCCTTCTGCAGGCCGTCGGCGGCAACACCGACAACACCCTCTCCGCGTTCTTCCGCAATCTTGACGGGCGCATCATCGCCGACAGCGGCGGCGTGGTCCCCGCCGTGGCAGACGGCAGCTGCTACGTCGGCGTGACGCTGGAGGAAAACGCCCGCAAGGCCATCGCCGATGGGCTCGACGTCGCCATCGTCTACCCCGCCGAGGGCACGAGCGTCCTGCCGGACGGCGCGGCCATCGTCCGCGGCTGCGCGCACGAGGAAAACGCGCGGCAATTCATCGACTTTCTGCTCTCGCCCGATGTTCAGCAGCTGCTGGGCACGGAGCTCAGCCGCCGCAGCGTGCGCGCGGATACCGCCTCCGACGCGCTGCCCGAGCTGACCGTCCTCCCCTACGATCTGCGCCGCGCGGATGAGCGGCGGCAGGAGCTTTTCGACGCCTGGCAGGCGCTGTGCGGGGAGGTGGAAGCATGAGAGCATGGCTTGAGCGGTCCTTCCGAAACCGCATTTTTCTCACCGTCCTGCTCGTCGCGCTCGTGCCGCTGCTGCTGTGCGACGTGCTGATGACGCAGATGATGATCTTCCGCAGCGAGCACACCCTGCGTACCGACGCGCAGGAGGAGATGGCGCTGCTCACCACGCAGCTCGACGCGCTGCTTACCGACTGCGGCGACGTCACGCGCGCCCTGGCCGGCAGCACCGTGACGCGCAGCGCCCTGCGCCGCGGCGGCAGCGACTCGCGCACGCTCTATCAGCTTTTGAACCGCAGCACGGCCGCGCTGCGCAAATACGCCGACTTTGAGGTCTACGGCGAGGACGGCGACTGCCTCTATACCACGGCG